>BNJT01002423.1_pt1 | contig 90964 bp, 95 predicted proteins | sample 8540491 | NCBI WGS metagenome assembly BNJT01 (sample SAMD00202455, study PRJDB9452) | human saliva metagenome | host: Homo sapiens | reverse complement strand
TTTTATAGAATTTTTGGAAACGAATTACTCAGGAATTATATTTTTAAAAATAAATTAAAAATTATGATATAGATAAAATAACAAGAATATAGATAAGAATTATCAGAAAAATATAGGTTTGTTTTTTTCGATATAAAAACGTTAATTTATCAATGGTTAGAGCTTTGCTTATATTTTTTTGAAAAAAATAATCTAAAAAAATTATAATTTATTAATGCTTCTAACTAGTTTTAAGACATATAATAGTATATAATAGACAGTGAGAAAGTGTTTTTTTGGAAAGGATAAAATGATCGAAATAATTGTAAATACAAACAGCAAAAATTCTGTAAAAAAGTTATCTGAATTAGAAAAAATATTTAAGGCGGAAAAAATAGCTTATAAAGTTCATAGAACGTCAAAAACTATTACCGCTAAGGAACTAATGGATGAAGTTTCATCAGAAGAATTGATAGTTATAGGGGGAGATGGAACAATCAATGAAGTCATCAACAACTATCACGATGAAAAGATTATCTATTTAGCAAAAGGTTCAGGTAATGATTTAGCAAGATCACTGGCACTAAAATCAGAAAATATAATAGATTTAATAAAATCAAATAAAGTAAGTATATATGATGTTGCTAGTGTGAATGGGGAGAAATTTTGTTCTGGATTAGATATAGGGTTTAATGCGGATATAATAAAACGTGAAAAACAAACTAAGTTAAAAAAGTATCTAAAGAAGTATATTTACATTTATTGCGGGATTTTAAGTTTGTTGTCGCTGAAAAAATACTATGTAAAGGCGGAGTATGATGAGGGGAAATTAGAAAGTAGTAATATCTATTTATTTAATATCATGATTCAGCCTTATGAAGGTGGAGGTATAAAGTTTTCTGACACCGCAAATGGTCAAGATGGATTTCTTCATGTGATGGTAATGAATGATATGAACTTTAGAACTTTTGTCTATAATTATATATGCCTTCTTTTAAAACAACATCAGAAGATGAGAGGTGTAAAATATATAAAAACAAAAAAAATAAAGATTGAGACTGATCAAAAACATTACCAAATTGATGGAGAATTAAAGAAGGCCAAAGGAATTTTAGATATAAAATGCATAGAAAAATTCTATAAGATTAAGAGAAGATAAGGGGATAATTTAAGTAAATAGTTGGGGATAGTAAATACAAAGGCAGATTTACTATTTATTAGAGTAATTTACATTTAAAATTATCCCTTGTTTTTTGTGGAATCTTAATAAAAAAATGAAAAGAGAAAGAGAAGGAAAAATGAGCAGAAGAACGAGAAATAGTGGTATAGAAGAGTCGAAGATAGATGGCTTTAGAGTAGTTAACGGGTTGCTAACTATAGCTTTATTAGTACTAGGAGCTATAGTTCTGTGGACGATGTTTTCGCATAATTTCCTGGACTTTAGAGGAGTTAACTATATTATAGCGATAAGTACTTTGTTGGTACTATTACTGGGGCTATACTCTGTGGTTAAAAGAAAGGTGAAAGTTCTTACTACAATACTGTTAGTAATAATGAATATAGTACTTGTATTTACATATTCGCAATTTAGAACTGCGATTAACTTATTTGATAATTTAAACAGTACGGCAGCGGTAAGTGAATATACTATGAGTGTAGTAGTGCCAAAAGATAGTGATATTAATTCGATAAATGATTTGAGTGGTGCTGATGTAGCAGCTCCAGTATCAAGTGATGGAGATAATATCAACAAGCTAATGAAAGATATTCGTGCGAAAAACAACAATAAATCATTAGATTTAGTGGAAGAAAAAAGTTATATTAGCTCTTATGAAAGTTTAGAAAAAGGTACTAGCAAGGCTATGGTATTAAACAGTGCGCATGAAAGTTTTGTGACTAGTCAATACCCAGATTTTAGCGAAAAAACTAAGAAAATATATGAACTTAAAATAACAAAACAAGTAGATTCAAAAGGTAATGAAAAAGTTGGAGATACATTTAATGTTTATATAAGTGGTATAGACACACATGGTCCAATATCTTCAGTATCTCGTTCTGATGTAAATATAATAATGACGGTCAATAAAAAAACAGGTAAGATATTATTAACAACAACACCTAGAGATTCATATGTGAAAATAGCTGATGGTGGAAATAACCAGTATGATAAATTGACACATGCGGGTATATATGGAGTAGATGCTTCTATCCATACTTTAGAGAATCTATATGATATTAAGATAGACTATTATGCTAGACTTAACTTTACATCATTTACTAAGATCATTGATATTATAGGTGGTGTAGATGTTTATAATGATCAAAGTTTTGTATCGCACATAGGAAATTATAATTTTGAACCTGGTATGTTACATCTTGACTCTGCACACGCATTAGCGTTTGTAAGAGAACGTTATAGCTTAACTGACGGAGATAACGATAGAGGTAAAAACCAAGAGAAAGTTATAACTGCGATGATTAAAAAATTATCAACAAAAGAAGCTCTTTCAAATTATAACAGCATAATTAAAGAGTTGACAGAATCTATTCAAACTAATATGCCGCTTGAGACAGCTATGGGACTTGCGAATGAGCAGTTAAGTGCTGGAAAAGATTATATTGTAAGTTCTCAAGCATTAACAGGAACAGGAAGCATGGGATTAACGTCTTATGCAATGCCTGAGGCAAATCTATATATGACACAAATAGATGATAAGAGTTTAAATGAAGTAAAAGAAAATATTAAAAATGTATTGGAAGGAAAATAAATGAGAGAAGGAATAAGGATAGTTGATATTCATTCACATATAATCTTTGGTGTTGATGACGGCGCTAGTGATGAAAGTGATACTAGAAAACTATTAGAAGAAAGTTATAAACAAGGGGTACGTACTATAATTGCTACCCCTCATAGAAGACGTGGGATGTTTGAAACATCTAATGAAGTTATTAAAGAAAACTTTGCAAGGGTTGAGGAAATTGCTCGTGAAGTAGCGGATGATTTAGAGGTATATCTAGGAAGTGAAGTTTTTTATAGAGAAGGTGAAATCGCAAAAATAGAGAGTGGTAACTATGAAACGCTAGCACAGACAGACTATATATTAATAGAATTTTCTTATGAAATACGCTATAGAGAAATGTACAATGCATTAAACAATATACTTCAATTAGGTCTTACGCCGGTAATTGCTCACATAGAAAGATATAATAATCTCGATGAGAAAAAAGCGCAAGAGTTAGTTAATATGGGGTGTTTAGTTCAAATCAATGCTGCAAGTATACTTAAACCGAAGTTATTTGGAGATAAACATAAAAACTACAAAAAACGTGCTAAAAAATATTTAGATGCCGAACTAGTTCATTTTATTGCTAGTGATATGCACAATATGACTACTAGACGAACGTATATGGAAGAAGCATTCAACATAATTGAGAAAAAATATGGAACAACATATGCTTTTGAATTATTCTCAAAAAACCAAGAACGACTATTAATGAATAAAATTATATAAGGAAAAGAGGAGAAGCCAAGAATGGATAATCAAGAAAAAGATTTTGTACAAATAGATATAATGCTGTTATTAAGAAGAATATGGAGCCAAAAACTAATAATAGTGTTAACAACGCTAGTTTTTACAGCTGGGGCACTAATGTATAGCTTGTTTATTGCAACACCAAAATACAATAGTACAACAAGAGTATACGTAGTAAATCAGAAAAAAGATAATCAAGCCATTACTACACAAGACGTTCAATTAGGTACATTATTGGTTAAAGACTATAAAGAAATTATTTTATCAAATAGTGTTATGAGTGATGTAGTAGCAAAAAATAAATTACAAATAACTCCTGGAGAGCTTGCTAAAAAAATTAGCGTTGATGCACCAAAAGATACACGTATAATTTCTATTACTGTAACTGATAAAGATCCGCAAAAAGCACGTGATTTAGCTAATGCTGTAAGAGAAGTATCAGCAGATAAAATTAAAGAAGTTACAAAAATAGAAGACGTAACAACTTTAGAGCAAGCAGAAGCAGCTTTAACACCAAGTTCGCCTAATGTATTTAAAAATTCAGTACTAGCAGCGTTATTAGGGTTGATTTTAGCGGTTGGTGGAGTAGTGTTAATAGAACTTATGGATGATAGAATCAAACGTCCAGAAGATATTGAAGAAACAATGAATCTAGTACTTTTAGGTGTTATCCCAAGTACAAATAAAAAATAGGAGAAGATTATGTCGCAAATCAATTTATTAACGAATGAAAGAATAGTAGATAGAACTAATACAGAGTATTATAATGCGCTAAGAACAAATATTCAGTTTTTAGGAAAAGATATAAAAGTTATTGCACTAACATCAACAAGCGAAAACGAAGGAAAAAGTACAGTTTCTGTGAATATAGCAATTTCACTGGCGGAACTAGGATATAAAACTATCTTAGTAGATGCTGACACAAGAAAATCTGTTATGGCAGGTAGATTCAAATTTACTAACAAAATAACTGGTCTTACTAGTTATTTATCAGGCGTATCAGCTATTGAAGATGTAATTTATGAAACAGACGTTGAGAACTTAAATATTATCCCAGCAGGGAAAGTTCCACCTAGTCCAACAAGTTTACTACAAAATAAAAACTTCAATATTATGATTGATGTATTTAAAGAATATTATGATTATATAATTATTGATACACCACCTATTGGGGCTGTTATCGATGCTGCGATTATCGCGAAAAAATGTGATGGCTTTATAACTGTAGTAGAAGTAAATAAAGTTAAGAAAAAAGCTTTAGAAAGAGCAAAAGATCAACTTGAAAAGGCTGGTTCAAAATTCCTTGGGGTAATTTTAAATAAAGTAGAAGAACGTGACTTAGGCTACGGAGGATATGGTAGCTATGGCGGTTACGGGGATTATGGTAAAAAAGAAGAGCCGAAAGATAAAAAGAAAAGAAGAAATAAGTAGGTAACAAATATGTATTATGTAAGAAAAAATAATAAATTTTTATTCTTGCTTTTTGACATACTTGGTTTGTTAATATCATATATTACTACATTTAACTTTAATATGAGTTCTAGGGTAAGTGTATATCTAGCTGTAGTATTAGTAGTTATTAGCGCTTCTATAATAGTTATGGGAGAAGAATATTCTACAATTGGAGAACGTGGATATTTGGTGGAATTGAAAATGGTGTTTATCTATACTGTTAAACTAGTTTCGCTATTCTCCCTTTATACAGCAATGTTTGAAAGAGAGTATTTCTATAATCTTTCGTCAAGCTTTGAATTACCTAAATTCATGGTATTGATTTTTGTATTCACATATATATTTAGAACAGTTATAAAAAGAATTAATTCAAAGTATAATGATGATAGTAGAAATATAATTATCTTATCTGAGTTTGAAGACCTTGATAAAATTGGAGACTTACCACCGAATTATAATGTGTTGGGGTATGCTAATGATTCTGAAGAATACATATATAATAATAAACCTGTGATTCATGGTTTAGATCAAATTAGATACTTTTTATCAACGCATAGGGTAGATGAAATATATGTTAATTTATCGTCTCATAGTAATTTGCGTGAAACATATCAAATATTTGAATTGCTAGGTATTCCGATGAAAATTAATATTACTCCTATAATCAATGAAGTAGGAGCTAATACTGTGGTAACATTCCAAGGGGATAATGTTTATTTAACATCAGCAATGAAAATAGCTACATTAAGACAGATGATATTTAAACGTTTGATGGATATAGTTTTATCTATTGCTGGAATTATTTTAACAGGGATAGTTGCTATAATAATATATCCAATTGTTAGAAAAGAAGCCCCAGGACCGTTGATATTCAAACAAACTAGGATGGGCCAAAATGGGAAAAAATTCCAAATATATAAATTTAGAAGTATGTATATGGATGCTGAGGAAAGAAAAAAAGAGCTGATAGAAAAAAATCAGCTATCATCAGATTTAATGTTCAAAATGGATAATGATCCTAGGATTTTCCCATTTGGACAAAAACTACGTGATTGGTCTCTAGATGAACTACCACAATTCATAAATGTTTTAAAAGGGGATATGAGTGTTGTAGGTACTAGACCACCAACGTATGATGAATATAAAAAATATGAGCTACACCATTTCAAGAGAATGCAGGTAAAACCGGGAATAACTGGTATGTGGCAAACTAGTGGACGTAGTAATATATTAGATTTTGAAGAAGTTGTAAAACTAGATTTAAAATATATCGAAGAATGGTCGTTAAGGCTAGATATAAAAATTATTTTTAGAACAATACTAGTTGTTTTAAAACGAGAAGGAAGTAAATAAAATAGCTAGTTAGGAAAAAAGAAAAAGCCTATGTTTAAGTCGGCAAACAAGAACATAGACCTTAATATTTAATAAAGACATTATAGCATAAAATAAAAAGAAATGGAAGATGGTAGTATGGATGTAAATGAAAAAGTAAGAATAATACAAGAAAAAGAAGTAGATTTATTAAAGGTCTTTTCAGATATTTGTGAAAAGAACAATTTAACATATTATGCACTTGGAGGAACTTTATTAGGAGCAATAAGACACGGTGGTTTTATACCTTGGGATGATGATATGGATTTAGGTATGCCTAGAGAAGATTATGATAAATTTATAAAAATTGCTGATAAGGAATTACCAGAACATATCTTATTAAAAACACATACTGATAATTTAGGAAATACTTCAATCCGTGATATTTCTACTGTAGTAACATTTGGTACTACAGACTGTAATCCATTTTTAGATATCTTCCCACTAGATGGCTTCCCAGATAAAGGATTCTCTCAGTGGAAACATGAAAAACATATTTTATTCTACAGAATGTTATCAAAACTATCTGTTGTCCATGAAATTTCTGATAGAGATAGAGGAAAGTTTGAAAATGCGTTAGTGAAAGTAGCTAAAGTAACTAAAATAGATAGATTTTTAAATACGGAAAAAGATTAATAAAAAACTTCATAAAGTAATTAGGAAATATGGCTTTTATAATAGCCCTAGAGGTGGTAATGTATTAGGGACTTATCGAGATAGAGAGATTGTTCCAATTGAAGTATTTGGAACACCTAAAAAAATGGAGTTTGAAGGTATGCAATTAAGTGTACATAACCAACCGGAGAAATATTTAGAAAATATCTATGGCGACTTTATGAAATTACCGAAAGAAGAAGATAGAGTAGGTCATTTCGAAGCGGCTTATGGAAAATAGGAGGAAGACTATGAGCAAAGTAAATATTATGGGAATAGATATTGATTCGCTGACAAATCAAGAAACTATAAATAAAGTAGAGGAATATATTATTAACAAAAAACCACTGCACCTAATGGGTGTAAATGCGGATAAATTAAACTTTATGTAAAACTGATAAAAAGTTAGAAGAGATTGTAAAAAAATCAGAAATAATAAATGCAGATGGAGCCTCTGTAATCTTAGCTTCTAAGTATCTAGGTAAACCTCTACCAGAAAGAGTTGCGGGAATAGATTTAATGCAAGATCTTCTAAAACTATCTTGTGAAAAAGGATATAGTGCATATTTCTTTGGGGCAAAACAAGAAGTAGTAGATAAAATGTTAGAGAATTTTAAAGAAACTTATCCTAATTTAAAAATTGTAGGTGCAAGAAATGGGTATTTTACTGATGAAGAATTAAAAGGGATCGAAGCGGATATAGCTGAGAAAAATCCAGATATAGTATACATTGGTATTACTTCACCTAAAAAAGAATATATAGTTCAAGAGTTCTTAGATAATGGTCTGAACAGTGTGTTTATGGGTGTTGGGGGCAGCTTTGATGTTCTTTCAGGAACAATTCCAAGAGCTCCAAAATGGATGCAAAAAGCCAACTTAGAATGGTTGTTTAGAGTAGCGAATGAGCCAAGAAGACTTTTCAAACGATATTTTGTTGGGAATGTTACATTTATAAAAGAGATAGTAAAAGAAAAGAGAAGTAACAATGGCTAACATACTTCATATTTCACGTACAATGGACATAGGTGGAGCCGAGAAGATTGTATATCAATTGGCTACTGATTTAAAAGAAGAGTTTGATAGCGTCCATATAGCTTCTACAGGTGGATTATGGGAAGGAACCCTAAGCGAAAAAGGTATTCAACACCATAAAATATTGGATGTTGAATCAAAATCTCCTAAAACACTTGCGACTAATTTTAGAATATTATGTAGTATTGTAAAAAAACATAAAATTGATATTATTCATACACACCATAGAATGGCAGCTTTTTATGCTAGATTGTTAAAGTATTTATTTCCCAAAAGTAAAACATATATATACAGCTCATAATATTTTTGATAATAGATTAAAACTTTATAAATATTCTGTGCAAGGTGCTAAAGTGATAGCTGTAAGTATAGCTGTAAAAGAGCATTTGAAAAAACAGTTAAATTTAAATAATGTAGAAATTATTTACAACGGTATAAAAATAGATGATTCTAAAGAAACATCGCCTGAGGTTACAGATTTTGCAGGAATAAAAATAGGTTTTATAGGACGATTAGATTATCAAAAAGGTGTAGATTTATTAATAAAAGCGCTAGCTCGTCTAGATTATAGTGATTATAAAATGTATATAATTGGTACGGGACAAATGAAAGATGAGTTGCAAAAATTAGTTTCTACCTATGATTTAACTAATAATGTAGAATTTTTAGGTTATAGAGACAACATTTCTGATTTGATAAATAGTTTCGACTTCTTAGTATTTCCTTCTAGATTTGAAGGATTTGGATTAGCGTTAGCGGAAACCTTCCTACGTGAAAAAACAGCTGTTGTGACAAATATTCTAGGTTTTAGTGATTTGATAAATGAAAATAACTCTGTAGTAGTTGAATCGGAAAATATCGATAAAATAAAAGAAGGTATAGAATTATTAATTAGAGATGAAGAAAAAAGAATAACTTTGGGACAACAGGCTAGGGTTAGTACACTTGATATGGTAGAGTATGATGTATTTTTAAAAAAATATTCCCTAGTATATAAAAATAGTAAATAGAAAATCATAATACCTATTAAAAGTTAATAGGTTAACAGTATTTATTTAAAATCGAAGGAGATATATAGATGAAAAAAGTAATGTTGGTTTTTGGAACAAGGCCAGAAGCTATAAAAATGTGCCCGTTAGTTAATGAATTAAAGAAAAATGGAAATTTTGATGTAAAAGTATGTGTGACTGGACAACACCGTGAGATGTTAAATCAAGTGTTAGATGTTTTCAAGGTAGTTCCAGATTATAATTTGGACATAATGAGAGACAATCAAACTCTATTTACTATTACAACATCAATATTAGATAAAATAAAACCAGTATTAGAAGATGAAAAACCAGATATTGTTTTAGTTCATGGAGATACGACAACAACGTTTGCTACTGCACTAGCCGCGTTTTATCTAGGTATAAAAGTAGGGCACGTAGAAGCTGGATTAAGAACATACAATATTTATAGTCCATTCCCAGAGGAGTTCAATCGTCAAGCAGTATCTATCGTTTCGAACTTTAACTTTGCTCCAACTGAGAAAGCAAAAGAAAACCTATTGGTTGAGAAAAGAGATGAAGATACAATCTATGTTACTGGTAATACAGGGATAGATGCGTTAAAAACAACGATTAACCCAGAATATAAACACGAACTATTTGATTGGATTGGAGATGATCGTCTAATTATGTTAACGGCACATAGACGTGAAAATCTAGGTGAACCGATGGAAAATATGTTCAAAGCTATAAAAAGAGTATTAAAAGAACATAGCAATGTAAAAGTTATTTATCCAATTCATAAAAACCCAAAGAGTAAGAGAAGTAGCTGAATAGAATATTTTGGTGATGAAGATAGAGTGAAATTAATTGAACCTCTAGAAGTTATTGACTTCCATAACTTCCTTAATAAGAGTTATTTAATCTTAACAGATTCTGGTGGAATTCAAGAAGAAGCACCATCATTAGGAAAACCAGTTCTTGTTTTAAGAGATACTACTGAAAGACCAGAAGGTGTTGCTGCGGGGACATTAAAACTAGTAGGGAACAAAAGAAGAAGATATTTACAATAACTTCAAATTATTACTAGAAAATAATGAAGAATACAAAAAAATGAGCCAAGCAAGTAATCCTTATGGAGACGGTAGAGCGAGTGAAAGAATAGCAGAAAGTTCTATTAAAGGAGATATAGATTGTGGAAAAAGTAGCGATTATCGTTCCAGTTTATAATGCAGAGAATTTTTTAAAATATAGCGTGGAAAGTATGATTAACCAAACATATAGCAATCTGGAGATTGTTTTGGTAAATGACGGTTCTACAGATAAATCTGGATTGCTGTGTGATGAATATGCTCAAAAAGATAACCGTGTTAAAGTTATTCATGTCGATAACGGTGGGCAAAGTAAAGCTAGGAATATTGGTGTTAAAAACGCAACTGCAGATTGGATTGTGTTTTTAGATTCTGATGACTATTATGAAAAAGTAGCGGTAGAATATTTAGTTGCTTTGCGTGATAAGTTTAATGCGGATATGGCTGCAACTACGGTAGTAGAGGTAAGAAACTACGAGGAAAAAGATGCTTTAGATAGAGTTGATTTAGAAGGAGCTACTGTACTTAATAGAGAAACAGCTCTAGAAGAAATGTTCTATGGAAATATAGTGGGAACTCATCCAGGTGGAAAATTATATAAAAAAGAAATAGTAGAAAAATATCCATTCCCAGAAGGTGTGATTTATGAAGACTTGGCTATTGCTTATGAACATATAAATGCTTGTGAGAAAATAGCTGTAGGTAAGCATAATCTATATAAATATTATAGACGAGTAGGAAGTACGGTGAATTCAGAATTTTCAATCCAAAAATACTAAACTTCTTTAATGCGATGGATTGCAATTTTGGTTATGTTGATAGAGATTTTCCAAATAATCCTAATATGAGAAGGGCGGTTAATAGCCGTTATGTCTTAAATGGATTACATGTAGTAAATGCGATGTTAAAATCAAATATGACTGCAGAATTAAAAAAACAAAGAAAAGATTTTTCTAAGTATTGGAAGGATGTTATGAGAAATCCTAGAGTTATTAAGAAAAATAAAGTAAAATATGGATTATTTATAGTCTCTCCAAAACTTTATAATTTAGTACGAACTAAATATTTAAAAGATTAAACTTAGAAAAGATAATATAGGAGGAAAGATGATATATTATATAAATGCGCTTAAAACTGATGATAATACAGCCGGTCCCTAAGGCGCCGAATGATATATACAAATTGACAAAAGAATATAATGGTAAAGAAATAATTTTTAATCCTTTTCCAGTAAATAAAGGTAGATTATATCAAAAAGCATGGTTATTATCTAAAGGGGTAATGCAATGGATGAAGGTGTTTTCTAGTGTGAAAGAAGGAGATGTTGTTGTTTATCAACACCCTACTTATGGTATAGGATTAAATGCTAAATTTATTCCTTTGATTCAAAAACATAAAAAAGTGAAGTTTATAGCTGTTATCCACGATTTGGAATCTCTTAGAATGGGAGTTCAAAAAGGGGTGGAACACAATCAGGAGTTAACTGATACAGCAGATAATAAAGTATTGAGATGCTTTGATAAGATTATCTGTCATAATGATTTTATGAAAAAATACCTTATTGAAAAAGGTTTTGAGGAAGATAAATTAGTTTCATTAGAGATTTTTGACTATTTAACTGATGCACAGATGAATAATCAAGTAACAGATGGATTAGCAATAGCGGGAAATCTTTCAAAAGGTAAAAGTACGTATATTTACGAGTTATTAAAAACAAATCCTAATTATAAGTTAAACCTATTTGGACCTAACTTTGATAAAAGTATTGAGCTAGGGGAAAAAATAGAATATTTTGGTAGTTTTAAACCAGAAGTTCTTCCAGGTGAATTGAAAGGTAAGTTTGGTTTAGTTTGGGATGGAGAAAGTTTAGAAACTTGTAGTGGAAACACTGGAAATTATTTAAGATATAATAATCCTCATAAAACTTCATTGTATTTAGCTTCTGGGATCCCTGTTATTATATGGAAAGAAGCGGCAATAGCAAGATTTATAGAAGAAAATAATGCGGGTGTTGTCGTAGGTAGTTTGTTAGAAATAGAAAACGTCCTTAATAATATTTCTGAAGAGGAGTATGTTCAAATTAAGAAAAATGCCAAAGAAATTGGAGCAAAACTTAGAGAAGGATATTATTATAAAAAGGCATTGGAAAAATGTCTTGCAGAGGATAAAGTTAATGAGTAGAAATGGTGGGAAATTATGAATATAGTAATAAGAAGAGATTCTTTGAAAAATATGTTGTTTTATATACCATATGTAGCTTATTTGCTATATAGTTTATTAAATACATCATTTTACGCTAAGTATATAAATAGCTATGGGAAAATTTTGTTTGCATTTTGCGTTTTACTATTAATACTAAAAGAGTTTTTAGGTGCTAGATTTACCTCTAGAGATGGAGTTCTTGCTTTGGTGCTAATAGTAATTACAGGATATTTCTATATGTATTTTGGATTAGCTCAAACACTGCTTCCAATATTTATTTACTCTGCTCGTAATATGGAGGTCAATAAAATATTGCGAATCTCGTATATTATCAGCTTAGTTATGCTAGTATTTATTATATTAAGTAGTTATTTAGGAATAATACAAAACTATATTTATTATTCTGCATTAAGAGAAAGACAGTACTTAGGATTTAGATATGCATTATATCCATCATCTATTTTATGTAATATTATATTTTTAAAGATTTATTTGGAAAAAGAGAATATTTCTTGGTTATCTCTAATTTGTCTTTTAGTAGGTAACTATATACTATTCCAATATACAGATTCTCGATTAACGTTTATGCTAGGTACAGTATTAATTATTTTCTCTGCTATAATGAAAAAATCACAGAAATTCAGAGAAATAGTTTTAAATAGAGTATTTATATGGTCGTTTCTTGTGTTAGCTTTATTAAGTATATACGCTACATTGAATTACGATTATTTAAGTGATTGGCAATCGGATCTGAACGAAGCTTTAGGAGGTAGACTATCACTTGGTAATAGTACTTTGAAATTTTATGGATATGGATTATTCGGAAAGATGCTTTCGTTATCAGGTAATGGATTAGACGAAAATGGAATGCTTAATACATCAACTTATGACTATGTAGATAACTTATATGTGTTATTACTGCTGAGAGCAGGGATAATATTCTTATTTATATTCCTAGTAGCTATGACTATAATAATGAAAAAAATTTATATTCAAAAAGATAGTTATTTATATATAATATTTATTTTATTAGCGTTCCACGGAATTATAGATGATTTAATAATGCTACCTCAATACAATAGTTTTTGGTTTGTAGTAGCTGCACTATTTATGGGTAGAAGAATAAGTAAGACAACAAATAATGAAAATACCGAATAGTATTTGCTATTTAGAAAGGAATAACTATGTACGATTATTTAATAGTAGGAGCGGGATTATCAGGTGCAATCTTTGCTCACGAAGCGACAAAAAAAGGAAAAAAAGTAAAAGTGATAGATAAACGTGATCATATTGGCGGAAATATCTACTGTGAAAATGTAGAAGGTATTAATGTCCATAAATATGGTGCGCACATTTTCCATACATCTAATAAAGAGGTGTGGGAATATGTAAACCAATTTGCTGAATTCAATAATTATATTAATTCACCAGTAGCAAACTACAAAGGTAAGTTATACAATTTACCATTTAATATGAATACTTTTTACGGATTATGGGGAACAAAAACTCCAAAAGAAGTAAAAGCAAAAATTGCTGAACAAACTGTTCATCTTAAAGACACTGAACCTAAAAATTTAGAAGAACAAGCTATTAAACTTATAGGAACAGATGTGTATGAAACTTTAATTAAAGGGATATACAGAAAAACAATGGGGACGTAGCGCTACAGAACTACCGCCATTTATTATTAAACGTCTTCCTGTACGTTTTACATTCGATAATAACTACTTTAACGATAGATACCAAGGTATTCCTATTGGAGGGTATAATGTTATTATTGAAAATATGTTAAAAGGTATTGAAGTTGAGCTTAATGTTGACTTTTTCGAAAACCGTGAAGAACTTGAAGAGAGTGCTAAAAAAGTAGTGTTTACAGGTATGATAGACCAATACTTTGACTATAAATACGGTGAATTAGAATATAGAAGTTTACGCTTTGAGCATGAAGTATTGGATGAAGATAATTTCCAAGGGAAATGCTGTAGTGAACTATACTGAACGTGAAGTACCATATACACGTATTATTGAACATAAGCACTTTGAAAAAGGTACTCAAGAAAAAACAGTTATTACTCGTGAATTTTCAGCGGATTGGAAACGTGGGGATGAACCATATTATCCAATTAATGATGAAAAAAATAATGCAATATACCAACAATATTTAGAAGAAGCTAAAGGCAAAGATGTAATATTCTGTGGGCGTTTAGCGGACTATAAATACTATGATATGCATGTAGTAATAGAAAGAGCGCTTAATGTGGTGCGTGAAGAGTTAGGAGAGTAGTAATAAAGATTACTTTAAATTATTATTTGTAAGAGTGTGCTTATAAATACATACATCTATAAACCTACCATTGCATGTTTGTGGTGGTAGGTTTTTAAGGAAAATAAAGCAGAGGAGGAACTTAGGTGAAAGTAATTAGAAATTATTTGTACAACTTATCGTATCAAATATTAAATATAATATTACCGATTATTACTGTACCTTATGTCACACGCATATTTACTAGTGAAGAATTAGGGAATTACGGTTTTTACAATTCAATAGTAAGTTATTTTGCTTTGTTTGCGATGTTAGGGATTAGTATTTATGGTACAAAGCAAATAGCTGCTTCTAGAGATGTAAGTAGTACTTTTTGGAATATTTACATCATTCAAGTTATTACGAGTGGTATAGCAATAGTAATATACTTCTTTATAATAAAATTAATACCTGGAATGTCAGGTATGATACCATTAATATTAGCGATTAGCTTATTTGGAAAACTAGTCGATATATCTTGGTTATTCTCAGGTAAGGAAGATTTTAAAAAGATTACTATTCGTAATGGTATAGTAAAACTAGCTGGTGTATTAAGTATCTTCACTTTTATTAAAAGTCAAGATCAATTATATCTTTATGTATTTTTCTTAGTAATCTTTGATTTTTTAGGACAATTAGTAATGTGGGTACCTGCGAGAAAATTTTTAAGAAAACCTACATTTAATAAAGAGATTATTAAAACACATATTAAACCGACGGTAATGTTATTCCTACCTCAAGTTGCGATTTCTCTATATGTTGTACTAGATAGAACGTTACTAGGGGTTTAGGTTCATACTCTGATGTAGGTATTTATGAACAAGGGCAAAAGTTAACGAGTATATTGTTAACGGTAGTAAGTTCATTGGGAACAGTTATGCTACCAAGAGTGTCAAATTTACTTTCGGATAATAAGCATAAAGAAGCGGAAAATATGGTTAAGTTTTCTTTTACATTGTATAACTTAATTATTTTCCCAATGGTATTTGGTTTGTTAGCTGTTAATGAAATATTCATTAAACTGTTTTTAGGTGAAAGCTTCCAAGATGTAAAATATGTTATTTATATAATAACGATAAATATTATGTTTATAGGCTGGACGAATATACTTGGATTCCAAGTGCTTGTAGTGAGAGATAAAAATAAAGAGTTTATGTTATCTACAACAATACCAGCGGTGGTCAGTGTTCTCGTTAATTTAGCCATGATACCATGGCTTGGTTATATTGGAGCTAGTATAACATCAGTAATCGTAGAGTTTTTAGTCTTTGCGATACAGTGGTACTATAGTCGAAACATTATTAATAAAGGATTATTATTTAATAAGGAATTACTAAATTATAATTGCTGCGGTAGGTATGTTCGCTGTTATTGAAGGTGCGAAAATGCTATTTATTCTTAGTGGATTATTAGGATTAGCGGTATATGTTTTAGTTGGAGGAGCTATATATCTATTTATACTATTATTATTAAAAGCTATAAATATTCGAGAAATAAAAGCTACACTAAAACATTAAAAGTAAAAAATAAATTAATATGATAAAACCAACTGGATTAAGTTTCTAGTTGGTTTTTTACTGCAGAAAATCGTGTTGAAAAATATTTTTCTCGGCAGGGGTAAAAAAATCAGTGCTGGATTTTATCTTTATTAAGGTATAAAGTAGACAAAAAAATGTGGCTTACATAATAAAAAAATAATATAAAAATTGAGTTATGTAAGATTTGAAAACGTACTAATTGATACTTAAAAATCAGAGTGCGAAAGTGAAGAAAACGCTGTAAAATCAATGAAATGAGGTAAATTTTCTGATAATTATAGAAAAATAAAAAATAAAAAAATTAATATGTTTTTTTCGGTTAAAAATATTTTACTTGTAGCTAATTATAATGTTATAATAACTAGTGCAAATAGCGGACTAGTGCTAAAATACTAGTTTTTTTACAAGTTTTTTTATGAAAATATTAAAAAAAAAGTTAAAGGAGAAAAAACGTGATCGGAAAAAATAATTTATTAAAGAAACAACAGAAACAGGGAACTCGCGTTGAAACTTATTCAATTAAAAAATTTAAAGTAGGTGCAGCGAGTGTTCTTGTCGGTGTAGGTATTTTCTTTGGAGCAGGAGCAGCTCAAGCGAGTGACCAAACTGCAGAAAATACAGCCGGAAAAAATACTAATGTAGATGCAGGTGCAAGCAATGCTAACAATGCTAATGTTGCCGCTAATGCAAACGTAGCGACAGAAGCTAAAGTAGAAGCTAACACAAATGCTGCTACAGAAGTAAAAGTAGAAACTAAAGAAGAAGCAAAAGCAGAAGTAAATGCAAATGCTACAGCAGAAACAAAAGTTGAAGCTGACAAAAATACTGCAGCGGAAACTAAAGTAGATGCTGAAAACAAAGAGGTTGAGGCAAAAGCTGAAACTAAAGAAGAAAGCAACTGATAAAAAAGAAGAAACAGCTAAAGAAGATAAAAAAGAAGAAGCTAAACCAGCAGTTAAAGAAGATAAAAAAGAAGTAAAAGTAGATAATACAAAATTATCAAACTATATTTCTAATATTGAATCTAATATTCAAAGCGGAAAATACGCTAATAAAACTGATGAGAGTTTAGATGAACTTAAAAAAGCTTTAGCTAATGCTAAAATCACAGCAGGTACAGCTACATCTCAATCACAATTAGATAAAGCTTACCAAACATTAGTTACTACTGCTAACTCAAGATTAAGAAACAGATCTAAAGATGCAGTAGAAAGCAAAGTAGAAGTTAAACCAGAAGACAAAACAGAACCAAAACCAGAAACAAACGCTATTGCTAACACTGGAAAAAATGATCCTCGTAATGGAAAAGTAATTAATAAAAATGCAGCATTCCGTGCAGATGTAGCGGGAGCAGCATCAGGAATCGGTGCAGATGTTGAAGATGCAACAGCAACACCAAAAGCAGAAAAACCAACAGAATTTTCTAAAATTAATGCAAAAGAACTAGTTAAACAAATTAACTGGTTAGATTTTGGAGATACAAGTGCTTGGACTAATACCACAAAAGCTAAAGATGGTAGAACAGCTCTTCAAGTAGGATCAACTTACACTAAAGAAATTATGCCTGGATATATAGTTAATATTAAGGTTAAGAGTCTTAAACCATTCCAAGCAACTGAAATCTATAAAAACCGTTTGGAAGCAGAAGGTGCTACAGAAGCAGAAAAAGCTACATATGATCCAAATGCAAAAAATGGATATATTGGAACTATTGGAGATCCTACAACTAGAGCAGCTTTCGCAAACAGAGAAGAAGCAAAAGTAGTAGCAGACGCTCAAAATCGTTGGACTGAAATTCGTACAGAAGGAATTGATACTGGTTCAAAACGAACAACAATTTCATCAGAGTATAATGGTGCGAATATCGGTGTTCAATTTGAGATTTCTGCAACATTCCGTGGTAAATCAGTAAAACCTGCAGTAGTAGCTGCTGATGGTGAGTCAGCTAACCCTGGTGAATTAGTAATGTTCACAACGAATGGTACTGGTTGGAAACATATCGGAGAATGGAAAAAAACTTCTTGGGGGGGAAATACGAAAACGTATGTAGTTCAAGACACACACAATTATTTTGATCCCGCAAATAACTCTAGTAGATCAAAACCTGTTGATGTAAATGGTGCTAAAATATCAGGACTAAACTTGGAATTACTTCGTAATGCTAATGAGGTTGGCCCAGATAAAAAACCAGTAGCGTGGAAATACTTTGGTAGTCCAGACCAAGTTACGGGTGGATTAGGAACTGGAGTTTTCGGACCAAACGTGTCTGCTAACCGTTTCTCAGTACCTCTAGTTATGACTCAAGGAGCTTCAGAAGTGGGACTTTATATCGCATCATCAGGTAAACAATCTGCTATGCTTGGATTCTTCCCTCTTGATGAAGGAGACGCTCCAGAAAGTTATGGAAAAGCACAACACTCAATTGGAACGGTAGACGGTGTAACAGGTACAAAACTTTCTCAACCATACTTAGGAACTGTAAGTCCTGATATGGATGAAAATAACGCAAAAGACTGGACAGGTGATGATAACACTATTTCAGCAGATGAAGGTGTTGATCAAATTTTACCTGATAACTTAAAAGGTCAAACTAATGATATGATTAAATTAGACCGTACTCGTCCAGGAACGTATACTTTAGATGTTGAAGCACACACTGATGGAGCAGCTAAAGCATATATTTACGGTTGGATCGACTTTAACCAAAATGGAACATTCGATGAGGATGAACGTTCTGACTTGGCAACTGTTACAAAAGATGGACCAGTTAGACTTGAATTCAGAAATGCAAAAACAATGATTGACCCAAGTGTTACTGAATTAGGTACACGTGTTCGTATTGCTAGTAATCAATCAGATATTGAAAACCCAACAGGTTTAGCTTTATCTGGAGAAGTAGAAGACTTTAAAACTCAAATTACTTTCCCTCCAAAAGGTGAGCGTAAAGAAACAATCGATGTTCAAGGAGCGACACAAACAGCAACAGTTGCTTTCACGGCTCAAGGACTATCCAAGTACAGCCGTGATAAAAATGCAGAAATCGATCAAACTGTAGCTCCAGTTATTATTGATAATAGAACGAAACAAGTAATAAATCCAAAAGCTGATGGATATTATGTAATACCAGGAGAAGGTAAATATAAAGTTACTCCAAACGGTAATAACGTAGATATTGAATTTACTCCAGAAGATAACTTTGTAGGAACTGCGAGCGGTATAAGTATCCGTCGTACAGATGATAATGGTTATACAACTGATTGGGTTTCTAAAGATAAAACATTATTACCATCAATTAATGAAGTGATGGACAATATGGATGGTCTTTACATTCCAACAGTAACACCTAAAAATATCGAAGGTGTTGACAAAACTTCTACTGACGTTCAAGGTGCAACTCAAACAGGAACACCTGAGTTTGAATTAGAAGGAACTAACAGCAACGGTGAAAAAGTTAAAGTAACACCTGATTTAGAGTACGGAGTTAAATTTATTGACCCAGCAACAGGTCAAGAAACAGATGATTATATAGTGACAGTAGAAGGAGAAGGTACATATATATTAGACCAAGCAACAGGTCAAGTAACATTTAAACCTGAACCAGGATTTACTGGAACAGCAAAAGGTATTACAGTATCAATTACAGCTCCAGTTGGTAGAGATAAAGATGGTAATGTACCAGCAGATGCTCTTAAAACAGCAACAGCTAAATACACACCAACAGTAACACCAATTACTTTAACACCAACAAATAAAAGTTTCTGAAGATGTACAAAATGTACCTCAAACACAAACTCCAACATTTGAATTAAAGTAATGATAAAACAGCAGAAATCACTAGTAAGAAATTAGTAGATCCAGCAACAGGTCAACCAACTGATGCAACTACTGTAACAGTGGCAGGAGAAGGTAGCTACACTATCGATCCAACAACTGGGGCAGTAACATTCGTACCAGAAAAAAGATTTCGTTGGAACTGCAAAAGGTGTAACAGTTCAAGCAACTGCAACAATTAAAAAAATGAAGATGGTAAAACAACTAAAATTACTGCAGATGCAACTTACACACCAACAGTAGTACCAGCTGTACCAACAGCACAACCAGCTAAATCAATCGATGTTCAAGGTGCTACTCAAAAAGGTAAACCAACATTCGAAGGTACAACTGTAACAGTTAATGGTGAACAAAAAAACCAGTAACAATTAAAGAAAAACAGCTATACATTAGTTGATAAAGATGGAAATGAAGTAACATCAACTCCAGCTTATGCTGAAGATGGGAACTACTGTAATTGGAACACATACTATCGATCCAACAACTGGAGAGGTAACATTTACTCCAACTGATAAATCATACTCAGGAAAAAGTAACACCAGTAAGTGTTCAAGCAGAAAGTTCAAATGGAATTAAAGTATCAACAACTTACACACCGGAAATCGTACCTGTAACGCCAACAGCTGAAAAATGCAGCAACAAAAAGATATTCAAGGTAAAAACACAAAACAGGTAAACCAACATTCGAAGGTGGTAAAAGCAACAGTTGATGGTGTAGAAAAAAACTGTAGAAATCGATGAAGACACACCAGCAACATTCGAAGACGGATCAACAACTAAGACAATTCCTGGAGAAGGTACATACACAGTAGCGCCAGACGGAACAGTTACATTCGTACCAGAAAAAACATTCACAGGAGAAGGAACTGGAGTAACAGTTAAACGTGTAGATAAGAACGGAACAGAAGTAACGGCTAAATACACACCAACAGTAACACCAGTAACACCAACTGCAGATCCAGCAGAAACAACAGGAAAACAAGGACAAGTACAAACAGGAGCACCAACATTCACAGCTGGAAACCCTGACGTACCAATGAACGATGCAGTACCAGCAACATTCGAAGATGGTAAAACAACTAAAACAGTTGACGGAGTTGGAACATACACAGTAGCACCAGATGGAACAGTAACATTCACACCAGAACCAAGTTTCGTAGGTAAAGCACCAGCGGTAACAGTAGTTCGTGAAGACATGAATGGAACAAAAAGCATCAGCTACATATACACCAACAGTAACACCAGTTACACCAGCTGCAACACCAGCTGAGTCAGTAGCACCACAAGGAATTGTACAAACTGGAACAGTAACATTCACAGAAGGTGATCCAGTAGCACCAATCAATAAAGAAACAATTACTTTATTAGATGAAAATGGACAACCGGCAGCATCAGTAGAAGCTAAATCACCAGAAGGAAAAAGTAGTCGGTAAGTATACAGTAGATAAAGCAACAGGAGTAGTAACATTCACTCCAACAGACAAATCATACTCAGGAGACGTAGTAGCAGCTAAAGTACAAGCGAAAGACGCAAATGGAACAACAGTAGAAACTACATATACTCCTAAGATTACACCGGTAACACCAACAGCTCAAGATGCAGCAACAAAAGATATCCAAGGTAAAACACAAACAGGAACACCAACATTTCACAGAAGGTAATCCATTAGTACCAATCGATGAAGCTACACCGGCAACATTCGAAGACGGATCAACAACTAAGAAAATTCCTGGAGAAGGTACATATACAGTAGCACCAGACGGAACAGTTACATTCGTACCAGAAAAATCATTCACAGGAGAAGGAACTGGAGTAACAGTTAAACGTGTAGATAAGAACGGAACAGAAGTAACGGCTAAATACACACCAACAGTAACACCAGTAACACCAACTGCAGATCCAGCAGAAACAACAGGAAAACAAGGACAAGTACAAACAGGAGCACCAACATTCACAGCTGGAAACCCTGACGTACCAATGAACGATGCAGTACCAGCAACATTCGAAGATGGTAAAACAACTAAGACAGTTGACGGAGTTGGAACATACACAGTAGCACCAGATGGAACAGTAACATTCACACCAGAACCAAGTTTCGTAGGTAAAGCACCAGCGGTAACAGTAGTTCGTGAAGACATGAATGGAACAAAAGCATCAGCTACATATACACCAACAGTAACACCAGTTACACCAGCTGCAACACCAGCTGAGTCAGTAGCGCCACAAGGAATTGTACAAACTGGAACAGTAACATTCACAGAAGGTGATCCAGTAGCACCAATCAATAAAGAAACAATTACTTTATTAGATGAAAATGGACAACCGGCAGCATCAGTAGAAGCTAAATCACCAGAAGGAAAAGTAGTTGGTAAGTATACAGTAGATAAAGCAACAGGAGTAGTAACATTCACTCCAACAGACAAATCATACTCAGGAGACGTAGTAGCAGCTAAAGTACAAGCGAAAGACGCAAATGGAACAACAGTAGAAACTACATATACTCCTAAGATTACACCGGTAACACCAACAGCTCAAGATGCAGCAACAAAAGATATCCAAGGTAAAACACAAACAGGAACACCAACATTCACAGAAGGTAATCCATTAGTACCAATCGATGAAGCTACACCGGCAACATTCGAAGACGGATCAACAACTAAGAAAATTCCTGGAGAAGGTACATATACAGTAGCACCAGACGGAACAGTTACATTCGTACCAGAAAAAACATTCACAGGAGAAGGAACTGGAGTAACAGTTAAACGTGTAGATAAGAACGGAACAGAAGTAACGGCTAAATACACACCAACAGTAACACCAGTAACACCAACTGCAGATCCAGCAGAAACAACAGGAAAACAAGGACAAGTACAAACAGGAGCACCAACATTCACAGCTGGAAACCCTGACGTACCAATGAACGATGCAGTACCAGCAACATTCGAAGATGGTAAAACAACTAAAACAGTTGACGGAGTTGGAACATACACAGTAGCACCAGATGGAACAGTAACATTCACACCAGAACCAAGTTTCGTAGGTAAAGCACCAGCGGTAACAGTAGTTCGTGAAGACATGAATGGAACAAAAGCATCAGCTACATATACACCAACAGTAACACCAGTTACACCAGCTGCAACACCAGCTGAGTCAGTAGCACCACAAGGAATTGTACAAACTGGAACAGTAACATTCACAGAAGGTGATCCAGTAGCACCAATCAATAAAGAAACAATTACTTTATTAGATGAAAATGGACAACCGGCAGCATCAGTAGAAGCTAAATCACCAGAAGGAAAAGTAGTTGGTAAGTATACAGTAGATAAAGCAACAGGAGTAGTAACATTCACTCCAACAGACAAATCATACTCAGGAGACGTAGTAGCAGCTAAAGTACAAGCGAAAGACGCAAATGGAACAACAGTAGAAACTACATACACTCCTAAGATTACACCGGTAACACCAACAGCTCAAGATGCAGCAACAAAAGATATCCAAGGAAAAACACAAACAGGAACACCAACATTCACAGAAGGTAATCCATTAGTACCAATCGATGATAGTGTACCAGCAACATTCGAAGACGGATCAACAACTAAGACAATTCCTGGAGAAGGTACATACACAGTAGCACCAGACGGAACAGTTACATTCGTACCAGAAAAAACATTCACAGGAGAAGGAACTGGAGTAACAGTTAAACGTGTAGATAAGAACGGAACAGAAGTAACGGCTAAATACACACCAACAGTAACACCAGTAACACCAACTGCAGATCCAGCAGAAACAACTGGAAAACAAGGACAAGTGCAAACAGGAGCACCAACATTCACAGCTGGAAACCCTGAAGTACCAATGAACGATGCAGTACCAGCAACATTCGAAGATGGATCAACAACTAAGACAGTTGATGGAGTTGGAACATACACAGTAGCACCAGATGGAACAGTAACATTCACACCAGAACCAAGTTTCGTAGGTAAAGCACCAGCGGTAACAGTAGTTCGTGAAGACATGAATGGAACAAAAGCATCAGCTACATATACACCAACAGTAACACCAGTTACACCAGTTGCAACACCAGCTGAGTCAGTAGCACCACAAGGAATTGTACAAACTGGAACAGTAACATTCACAGAAGGTGATCCAGTAGCACCAATCAATAAAGAAACAATTACTTTATTAGATGAAAATGGACAACCGGCAGCATCAGTAGAGGCTAAATCACCAGAAGGAAAGTAATCGGAACATACATAGTAGATAAAGCAACAGGAGTAGTAACATTCACTCCAACAGACAAATCATACTCAGGAGACGTAGTAGCAGCTAAAGTACAAGCGAAAGACGCAAATGGAACAACAGTAGAAACTACATATACTCCTAAGATTACACCGGTAACACCAACAGCTCAAGATGCAGCAACAAAAGATATCCAAGGTAAAACACAAACAGGAACACCAACATTCACAGAAGGTAATCCATTAGTACCAATCGATGATAGTGTACCAGCAACATTCGAAGACGGATCAACAACTAAGACAATTCCTGGAGAAGGTACATACACAGTAGCACCAGACGGAACAGTTACATTCGTACCAGAAAAAACATTCACAGGAGAAGGAACTGGAGTAACAGTTAAACGTGTAGATAAGAACGGAACAGAAGTAACGGCTAAATACACACCAACAGTAACACCAGTAACACCAACTGCAGATCCAGCAGAAACAACAGGAAAACAAGGACAAGTACAAACAGGAGCACCAACATTCACAGCTGGAAACCCTGACGTACCAATGAACGATGCAGTACCAGCAACATTCGAAGATGGTAAAACAACTAAAACAGTTGACGGAGTTGGAACATACACAGTAGCACCAGATGGAACAGTAACATTCACACCAGAACCAAGTTTCGTAGGTAAAGCACCAGCGGTAACAGTAGTTCGTGAAGACATGAATGGAACAAAAGCATCAGCTACATATACACCAACAGTAACACCAGTTACACCAGTTGCAACACCAGCTGAGTCAGTAGCACCACAAGGAATTGTACAAACTGGAACGGTAACATTTACTGCAGGTAACCCAGTAGCGCCAATCAATAAACAAACAATTACTTTACTAGATGAAAATGGTAAACCAGCAGAATCAGTAGATGCTAAATCACCAGAAGGAAAAGTAGTTGGTAAGTATACAGTAGATAAAGCAACAGGAGTAGTAACATTCACTCCAACAGACAAATCATACTCAGGAGACGTAGTACCAGTTAAAGTACAAGCGAAAGACGCAAATGGAACAACGGTAGAAACTACATATACTCCTAAGATTACACCAGTAGCGCCAACTGCAGATCCAGCAGAATCTATTGGAAAACAAGGACAAGAACAAACTGGAAAACCAACATTTACACCAGGTAACCCAGCGGTACCAATGAATGATGATACACCAGCAACATTCGAAGATGGTAAAACAACTAAGACTGTAGATGGAGTTGGAACATACACAGTATCACCAGACGGAACAGTTACATTCAAACCAGTACCAAGTTTCGTAGGAGAAGCTCCTTCAGTAACAGTAGTACGTGAAGACATGAATGGAACAAAAGTTTCAGCTAAATATACACCAACAGTAACACCAGTTAGACCAACAGGTGAAGAAGTAACATCAGAAGATATCCAAGGTAAAACACAAACAGGAAACCTACATTTACAGAAGGTGACCCAGTAGTACCAATGGATGATAGTGTACCAGCAACATTTGAAGATGGATCAACAACTAAGACTATTCCTGGAGAAGGTACATACACAGTAGCGCCAGATGGAACAGTTACATTCGTACCAGAAAAATCATTCACAGGTAAAAGGAACTGGAGTAACAGTAGTACGTGTAGATAAGAATGGAACAAAAGCATCAGCTAAATACACTCCAACTGTAATTCCTGTAACACCAACTGCAGATCCAGCGGAATCAACAGGAGTTCAAGGACAAGAACAAACAGGAAAACCAACGTTCAACCCAGGTAACCCTGAAGTACCAATGGATGATAAAGTACCAGCAACATTTGAAGATGGAAAAACAACTAAGACAGTTGATGGAGTTGGAACATATACAGTAGCACCAGATGGAACAGTAACATTCAAACCAGTACCAAGTTTCGTAGGTAAAGCACCAGCGGTAACAGTAGTACGTGTAGATAAGAATGGAACAAAAGCATCAGCTACATATACACCAACAGTAACACCAGTTACACCTACATCAGAAGATGTAACATCAACAGATGTACAAGGTAAAAAACAAATAGGTACACCAGTATTTACACCTGGGAACCCAGCAGTACCAATGGATGATAAAGTACCAGCAACATTTGAAGATGGATCAACAACTAAGAAAGTAGATGGAGAAGGTACATACACAGTAGCGCCAGACGGAACAGTTACATTCGTACCAGAAAAATCATTCACAGGAACAGCAACTGGAGTAACAGTTAAACGTGTAGATAAGAATGGAACAGCAATTACTGCTAAATACACACCAACAGTAACACCAGTTACACCAACTGGAGAACCAGCTGAATCTATCGGACCTAAAGGTCAAGAACAAACAGGAAAACCAACATTCACACCAGGTAACCCAGAGGTGCCAATGAATGATGAAGTGCCTGCAACATTCGAAGATGGATCAACAACTAAGAAAGTAGATGGAGTAGGAACATATACAGTAGCTAAAGACGGAACAGTAACATTCAAACCAGAACCTGAATTCGTAGGTAAAGCACCTTCAGTAACAGTAGTTCGTGAAGATAAGAATGGAACAAAAGTTTCAGCTACATACACACCAACAGTAACACCAAGTACTAAATATGTAGATAACAAAGGAAATGCAATTCCAGGATACCCAGAAGTAGACGGAACTGTAGAGAAAAAAGATATTCCTGGTTACGCATATGTAGGAACGAAAACTGATGAAAAAGGAAATACAACTCATATTTATGAAAGTTGTAACTCCAGTACCAACTCCAACACCAAACGAACCAGTTAAACCAGTAGTGCCATCAGTAGAGAAAGCTCAAAAAGCAAAACCTCAAGCGAAACCTAAAGCTAAACGTTTAGCAAATACAGGTGAAGCAGAAACACACTCTACTTTAGCAGGATTTGGATTACTAGTTCTAGGTGGATTAGTTGCTGCAGCAAGAAGAAGAAAAGAAAAATAAAACTAGATAGTTTTTAAAAAAGCTAATCGTCAATACATTTGGCGATTAGTCTTTTTTTGTTTAATAGAATATAAAAAAACGGATTTGAAATTTCAAATCCGTTTTATAATTTAATTATTTATTTCCTTGACGTTTTCTTACTGCTAAAGCAATTCCAGCAAGAACAACTGCAAAGCCAGTAGCTGCAATTCCACTTGCTTGATCTAAACCAGTTTGAGGTAATACTTTTGAAGTTGGTTTAGAAACTTTAGATGTAGGGATTTTCTTACCATCTTGATCAACATAAAGTGGTTTAGTGTTTTCGTTATTAGGTAATTTATTGCTATTTGTATTATTAGTATTGTTGCTATTAGTGTTATTATCATTATTACTATTACTATTACTATTATTATTGCTATCGCTATTGTTACTGTTATTATTATCAGTATTAGTGTTATCCTCGCTAGGAGAAGCGTTTAGCTTTGTAATATTGATATTTACATTATGGATACCATTAGTTATAGCATAATCAAAGTTGTTTTTATCTGCTGTATAGCCTTCAGGTAATTCAATACGAATAGTATAATCACCGTTTAATAATAGTTTTTCAAATGCTTGTTTATTATACTTACCAAGTGTTAGTTCGTATTCTTTACCAGATTTACTTACCGCAAATACTTTAGTTCCTTCTGGAACAGTTTTGTTAAAGGTTACATCTAATCTATTAGTATCAGCATAATTAAATCTGAAATTAACAACTTTTTGAGGGTTAGCTTTATCGATAGTAACAGTAGCTTCTGGTGAAGATACCCACGTTACTTTTTGATCTTGATCAACTATTTTTATAGTATATTTACCATAAGGTAAAGTAGGAAGTGTTGATTCGTAGTGTTTGTTTAACTCAACATCAACTCTCTTACCATTTTCATCAAGTACGATATAACGAGTAATTTCTGGATACATTCCATAGTCAGCACCTGATGAATCATCGGTAAATTTAACTTCGATACGCCCAGTAGTATCTTTTTCTACAGGCGTTGTAGCATTGTTATTAGTATTATTAGAAGGGGTACTTGGTGCAACAACTAGATTTCCATTTATATCTAGAGTAGCCATATTTTGAACTTTGTCCCAAATATAAAAGCGAACAGTGCTTAAATCTACACCTTCTGGTAGTTTATAAGTTCCATTTTTTTCTTTTTTTTAACTTCTACTTCTTCTCCATCTTTAGTATATGTTAGTGAAGTATCATCAAGACCACTACCATTTTTCGATAACTTTACCTGGGTTAAATACTCTTGTTTTTTTATTATATAGGTCTGATTTTTTTCTCTAGAGTAGGGGCTGTTTTATCGATTTTAACTATAAAGTTAAGTTCTTGTTTTTTAGCGCCAGCAGCACTTGGTCTATATGTAATTACGTATTGGTATTCACCGTCTGGCATTACGTTACCATCTTTGTCTTTTCCATTCCAATCAGATGAAGAAACAACTGCACTACGTGCGTTCATAGCCCAACCATAGTCTGATTTACGTTGACTTTCATTACCAGATTCAAAAATAGGTTGAGTTCTATTAACATCATCTTTTTTATACACTGTTACGTGAATATTATCAACATTACGAAGTAAAACAGCTTTTAGTTTAACTGAATCATAGTTTCCATCACCATTAGGAGAGAAGTATAGCTTGTTTGCATCATATTTTTTACCATTTTCACCTAAGATAGCTTCATTATAATTACCATTAGTATATACATCAGATACTAGTGATGTGAAGTGGTTTCCTTCATCTTTAGTAGGAGTATCAGCCTTATCATCTGTGTAATAGTAGAAAGGTTTTTCATTATCTTTGAAGTTATAAATTGGTTTTTCTATAGCTTGTAAGTCTTGGAAAGTACCTTTGAATCCTAAGAATGGGGCACTAACTACCTCTTTTTTAGTTTCGCTATCTTTAAAGAATGTGAAACCTTCTAGGAAGTATCCATTTTTCATTAGCTTACTTAACTCATCTGAATATTTAGAAGTATCTACACTAACTTTAATAGTTTTTGAGCCGTTAGCAGGAACAATAATAGATTCACCTTTAATATCAGCAAGTTGTTTTGGCTTTTTAAGAGTTGCTCTACCATCAACTACTTCATCAGTGTTTACAACAGTATTATAGTCTAATTTTCTATCTTTATTAGAAAGGTTATGTACTGTAACTTCATATTCAAACTTATCTCCAACATTCCCTAAAGTAATACTTGGTTTCTTATCTTTTGTTGTTAAGTATAAGTCCCCATACGCTGCTGCCGTAACGTCAGCTAACCCTGCACCTTGTTGACGAGGTGAGTAGTAAGTATTATTTTCAGGATTAACAGCTGGCTTTGCAGTGCTCATTACTAGGTTTTGCAGTAGAGATTCTAATTGTTCTTTAGAATAATTAGGGAATCTTTCTTCTAATACTTGTCTAACAAGAGCTACAGATCCAGCAGCATGTGGAGTAGCCATACTAGTTCCTGAGTTCATATAATATAATCCATTGTTAACTGAAGAGTAAATCATACCACCAGGGAAGGCAACATCAGGTTTAAGTTCCCCTTCAGTAGAAACACCCCAACCAGAGAAGTATAGCATTTTTTTAGCATCTTTATATGGTTCTTTAACTACTGTGTCTTTAATATTTAATTTGTATTTTCCTGCATTAGCTGCAAGCTCTACACCTAGTTTATTACCGATAATACCTACAGGAATATATGAACTTTCATAACCTCCTAGGTATAGTTTAGTAGGAGTATCACCTTGTTCTTTATTTTGATAAATAAGGACACCTTTTGCACCAGCTTTTCTAAGTTCAACTAATTTGTCATTATCAGTAACTGAACCGCCACTTTCAACTAGTACAATTTTACCATTTTACAGATTTATCGCTATAAGAACCAGCTTCACCTAGTGGTAAATAAACGTAATCTTGATCTCCTTTAGCGTTGAAAGTTAATAAATAGTGGACGATATCAGAATGACCATTATTTAAGTCAGTGTTGTCTTTAAGTTGAGGAACATCAAGTGAGATAGATGTTTTATGTGCAACTGATGCATTGTATGCAGAAATTGCAAGAACGTTTGGATCGACTGCTGGTGTGTTAACAGTACCATAGTCCGGAGCATCAGCTTTTGGTTTAGCATGCCAATATCCACTTGTCGCATAGTTTCCTCCAGCTGTCACAATAGTAACCCCAGCCTTACGTGCTTTTTCTAAAGCTGCACGAGTAGCATCATCAAGATCATCGATCATACCAGTAGGAGAACCAAAACTCATATTAATGGTATCAGCTCCCAGTTTTACGGCATCTTCAATAGCTTTTACCATAGTGAAACTTTGTTGAGTACCACCTTTTTTCTCAGAGAATAATCTCATAAAGATTAGCTGAGCTTCTGGTGCAACACCTTTAATAATATCTCCAGTTGGGGCAGGGTCAGTACCATTACCAACTGCAGAACCAGATACGTGAGTACCGTGAGATAAAGTATCAAATTCTTTTATATCATCATTCATATCACTGTAGTTGTATGCAAAAATTACTTTATCATTGTACCATTTACCATAGTTAATACCTGCTTTTTTCTTTGCCTCTTCTAATTCTGCTTCGTTTTTATAGCGGGCTTTACTTTTATCTAGTAGTTGGAATAGATTGTGGCTGATATCTAAACCAGTATCTAAAACAGCTACTACTCGACCTTGACCTTTAATGCCTTTATCCCAAAGAGGTTGAACATTAATAAGTGAGTTTTCTTCGCTTACTTTATTTGGGTTAGTATTTGGTGCGATTGTAGTATCAGCTGTATTGTTAATTGTTACATCATTACTTGCTGGAGTTCCACTAGCTTGAGCTTTATTATTTTGCTTTACTTCTACTTTTTCAGCTTGTGGAGTAGATTGAATAGTGTTTTCCGCTTTTTTCTCGATAGTTTTCTCAGGTGCAGGAGTTGCTTCAGTAGTGTTAGATTGGGTAGTAGAAACAATAGGAGTCGCCGCATGTTCTACTTCTGCAGCAAGTGCTCCGTTTTGAGTTGAAACTGCAAAACCAGCACCCTACTAATACTGAAAATAATCCTACTTTATATTTTCTTAATGAATATTTTTTTCGTTCATTTAGCATTTATGTGCCCCCTTAAAATATTGTATAGATGTATATTATCACGAAAAGTAGTAAAATAACAAATGTTTTCAGAGAAAATAGATACTTAATTTTTATTTTATTAATTAAAATAACTAAAACAATACTAACAAAATAGTTTTTTAGAGTATAGTAAGATTATTATAGAAAAAATTTTTTAAAAAAATATTATAGGTTATATATTTAAAACAAAAAAATATTTGTTTTTTTAATTTTTTTAATCTGAAAGTGTAATCAAGTTGTTTTTTTATTAAAATTACAGATTTTTATTGAATGTATATACTAGCTTAATTGTAGCAGACTATACGGAAAAGTGTTATAATGAAATTACAACATAAAAACAGAATGGGGGAGTGATTTATGTCGAAAAATAAGAAGATAATTAATTTTCCAGGTGGAAAAGTTAAAGAGGAAATTTCAGTATCAGAAGTTTTAAAGATTAGTGGATTAGACTTCTATAATAAAATAGAGTTTAATGATAAAAATAATGCAGAAGATTTTATTAGGAGTTTAGAATTATTTTGTAGATTTCTTGATAGTGAAGGAAGAGCAAGAAATTTATTAAATGAAGCTTTAGAAGAATCTATCTATAATATAGAGGCGAGAGTTTTTGCTATATTAGCAAGTAATGATGAGGAGTATGTAAAAGAGAAAAAGATAATTGAACTTAGGAAGGAAACCGAGGGAATTTCCTATTAAATTGTATAGAATATCTGGTGTAGAAGTAAATCCATTCGAATATCGTGTTTCAAGTCACCTTGCGCAATTTTATATGGAGAATAAACTTTATAATAGAGCGCCAAGAAGTTATTATAAGTATCTTGATTTTTTTAATGAACGTTTCTTTATTGATATGCATCGTAAATTTTTAATTTCATATTTATTAAATAATAAATTTAGTGATTATGATATTCACTATAGCAGCCTAGGGGATGAACTAAAAAATGATGAAACTATTATACTATCAAAATTTTTTTTCTATCATATACTAGTTCAAGAAGAGGAAGCTGCCTTTGCTTATTTTGAAAAATTAAGACGAACTAATAAATATTTAAATGTTCATTTAGAAAAAATATTGAATCCTCCAAAAAAATCTATGCATATTTCTGGAGAAGATAGGGTAAAATACGCTCAAATAATTCGAGCTTTCTGTGATTTTGAAGACCTTTTTAATAAAGAGTACTTCTTTGATATAATCGCTAGTCTGAGAAAAAGAACCCCTATAAATGATAGAAAAATTAGACGTTATTTAAAACGTGATGAAGTTACGCCGATGGATATGTTTTGTGATCCTACATTTAAACAAATAGGTGAAAAACAGATTTTTATTTTATGGGAAGCAGCTTTAGTAGATAAGGATTGTTTTTTAGATCTATTTAAAGAAGAAGTACTTGATTTAGAAGGTATCGGAGTAGGAACTGTTAATAAATTAATAAAAAATGGTGTTGAATTTAGGGAGGAGTAGTAAATATGGAAAAAGATATAAATAATAAGTTACTAATCCAACTTTGGAAAGAATTTCTAGTGCTAAATAACTTTTCTAGCGTAGAGGACGCCTTGGAAGAGTTTTTAAAATGTTGTAGTGAAACAATAAATAGTAATATTGATGAATATGAAAAATATGTTAGAACTATCAAATAATAATGATGAAGAGGAAGAAAAATTATGGAGAATACCCTCCTGTAGATTCTATAGACGAACTATTGATTAAAGAAGTTTATGATTTAGAGTTTGAACTTATGAAAGTAGAGGGTAAACTAGAAGATGCAGCGTTGGAAAGCGGTGATGTGGCTTTTGTTGATGATAAGGATATAAACCCGTCAATTAAGGCTAACAAATATGTTAGGTAGCTTATACTTAACTCAAAATTTTTATATAAAAGCAATTGATTGCTTCTCATTAGTTTTAAAAGTAAACCCAAGTGATAAATATGATGTGAAATATAAACTTGGGAAAGCATATTTATATAGTGATATGGAAGAAGAATTACTAAAACTGGTAAAAAGTTATGATTATAAAAAAGATGAAGCGCTACTTATGCTGCTAGTTTCTAATTATATAACTAAAGGAAATATACCTTTAGCTCACTATTATTTTGAATGTATAAAAATTAATTAATAATAAGTTAGTTGAACATATAAATGCAAGTGAAATACCTGTAGATTTAGTAGAAAAACACCTAAAAAAATCTAAAAAAACAAATTAGATAGAGTTATCTTTGCATTTAGAACGATAGATCAGTATATCTTAACAATGTATCATTATGATTATATGAAATACTTTATGAATAATAAAGCTTCCGAAGGAAGAGTTCAAAAAAATTGATAGAAAAATTTAATTTTGAAAAAAAGAAATTTTTAAAAGGTATAGAAAAATAAAATATATATATTTAGAAATAATGGATTCTATACTAAAGATGATTTCGCTGAAGTAAATAAAAAGGACGTATTAAAGTTAGAAGGAATAGGTGAGAAAACAATCTTAAGACTTATTCAAAATGGTGTGGAATTTAAAAAATAATAAAAAAAAGTAAAATAGATGATTATTTTGTCTATTTTACTTTTTGTTTTAATAGAGATTTAAAGATTTAAAAATATTGATTTGAAGCGAAAAATAAGAAAATTCATATAATTATGTAAACAATGATGTTAAATTTTCTGACAATGGTTTGACGGAGAAAAATTTGTTTGCTATAATGTGTAAAACACATCAAAGAAAGGCTATGTATATACAGGTGCATAGAGGGGAAATTGGTATATGGAAAGAAGAAAAATGTTAAAGGTTGTTAGTTCAGCTATGGCTCTCACTATGTTACTAGCAGGATGTTCAAGTGCAAGTAACAAATCAGCAAGTCAAGGAGCTGTTGAGTTTAAAACGTCAGTAGATAACGGAGGAACTGCTGTTCAAGATGGTAAATTGAAAGTTGGTATTCTGAGTGCAGATCCATTAACAGGTATGTTTAACCCTGTATTTTACCTTCAAGCAACAGACTATTATGTTATGGAAGATACAATGGCGGGAACATTCTCAACAGATGAATCATACCGTCTAAAACAAGACGTGGATGATGATCCTGTAAAATTCCACTTAGATAAAGATAAAAAAGAAGTTACACTTACTGTTAATAAAGACCTGAAATGGAGTAATGGTAAAGATGTAACTGCAGATGATATTATTGCTACATATAACTTAATGGGTAATAAAGCATATACTGATAACGTGCGTTATACTGATGAATTTGAAGTAATCGAAGGTATGAAAGATTATCACGATGGAAAAGCTTCAAGCATTTCAGGTATTACTAAAAAAGATGACAAAACAGTAGTAATTAAATATACAGAAATTAAACCATCATTATTATGGGGTTCTGGTTTTATCTCAACATTCTTAAATAAAGATCAAGTGGAAGCTGCTTCAAAAGATTTCTCTAAATTCTCAGAAGCGGAATTAAATACAAAACCATTATCATACGGACCTTATTACTTTGATAAAGTAGTTAACGGAGAAAGTGTATTAGCAAAAGCTAATCCATATTTCTACAAAAAAGATGATGTAAAAATTAAAGAAATTGAATATAAAGTAGTATCTCCAGCGCAAGCAAGTGCAGTAATTAAAAACGGAGAAATAGACTACATGAAATCTCTAACAACTGGAGTATATGAAGGTGTTAAAGATGCTAAAAACGGAGCAGTTTTAGGACAACCAGACTTCTATATGTCATATGTAGGATTCAAACTTGGTAAATATGATAAAGAGAAAGGTGAAAGTGTTGTTGATCCTAACGCTAAAGCAGCAGACGTCAGAGTTCGTCAAGCATTTGGTTATGCAGTTGACTGGGATCAAATTAATGAAAAAATCTACAAAGGATTACGTTTCACAGCTACTGACTCTGGATTATATCCACCACGTCGTGGATCAATGCTTTACAACAAAGATGGTAAGAAATTTACTAAAGATGTAGAAAAAGCTAAAAAACTATTAGATGAAGCAGGATTAAAGATACTGATGGAGATGGACTACGTGAAGATAAAAATGGTAAGAAATTAACATTTAACTTCGCAATCCGTAATGTAGGTCAAGACTTTGACCAAACATTAGCTGATACATTCATTAAATCTTGGAAAGAAGTAGGGTTAGATGTTCAATTAGTAGATGGTAAACTAATGTCACCTAAAGATTGGTCTCAACGTGTAACAGCAGATGATCCAAATATCGATATCTTCCAAGGAGCTTGGGGACTTGGATCTAATCCAAACCCATCAGGATTAATAGGACCAACATCACCGCTTAACTACACTCGTTACACAAGTGATATGCTAACTAAAAACTTAGAAGCTTTAAATTCTCAAGATATGTTTGATGATGAAAAACTAAAAGCAGCATATAGAAAATTTGATACTGATTTTGCTAATGAAGTTCCATGGTTACCGTTCAGCTGGTCTACAGAAATGACATGGGTTAACAAACGTGTTAAAAACTTAGACCTGAATAAAATGAATCTTGGGGAACAAAAACTTTACCAATTAGAATTAACTTCTGATACTGGAGCAAAATAATAACAATAAAAATACATTCAAGCAAATTATTGCTTGGGTGTATTTTTTAAGGGAAAGCACTGAAATATAATCATCTTTTCATATCAGAGTTACATAAAATCTATATTATTTTAATTTAATAAAACGCATTATATCAAACTATTGAGAAGAATAGACTTAAATTTTTCAAAAATTTTCTGACAATTATATTGACTTATTTTAAAAATAATGTTAGAATATCTTTACGTTAAATTTTAAGTATATTTATATTATTTGGAGGAAATAGTAAATGAAAAAGAGTAAATTTTTAAAAGTATTTAGTTCTGCGATGGCTCTATCAGTTATTTTAGCAGGATGCTCTACTTCAAACAATTCTAGCTCAAAAAATGCACCAAAAGCGAAAGTTGAGTTTAAAACAGAGGTAGATAACGGTGGTTCAGCGGTAGACGGAGCTACATTAAAATATGGTATCCTTTCATCAACGCCACTAACAGGTATGTGGAATCCGATTTTCTCAACACAAGCTACTGACTATGAAGTAATCGGAAATGTTGTGGGAGATACATTCTCTACTGATGACGAGCGTAAAGTAAAACAAGATAACGAAGACGATCCGGTTAAATTCCACTTAGATCGTGAGAAAAAAGAAATTACATTTACAGTTCATAAAGATCTTAAATGGAGTGATGGTAGTGAAGTAACAGCTAAAGATATCGTTGCTACATATGAATTAATGGGTAACCCTAAATTCAAAGAAAATGCACGTTATACTAATGCATTCGATTTAATTGAAGGTATGAAAGACTACCACGAAGGTAAAGCTGACAAAATTTCTGGTATTACAGAAAAAGATAATAAAACTGTAGTTGTTAAATATACAGAAATCAAACCATCAGTTCTATTTGGTGAAGGATGGATTACTAATGTTCTTAATGCGAAACAAGTAGCAGATGCTTCAAAAGATTTTGCTAAATTTGCAGAAGCTGATTTAAATAAAAAACCATTATCATATGGACCTTATGTAATCGCTAAAGAAGTAAATGGTGAAAGTGTTCTTGCAGAAGCAAACCCTCACTACTACAAAAAAGATGATGTAAAAGTTAAGAAAATTGAGTTCAAAGTTGTATCACCAGCTCAAGCAAGCTCAGTAATTAAAAATGGAGATGTAGACTTACTAGGAAATGTAACATCTAACGTATGGGATAGCTCTAAAGATCTAAAAAATGGGGACTTTTTAAGTAAACCATCATACTACTTATCATATGTAGGATTCAGAACTGGACAATGGGATAAAGAGAAATCTGAAAACGTGGAAGATCCAGATTCTAAACTAAAAGATAAAAATGTACGTCAAGCATTTGAATTAGCAGTAGACCGTGATCAAATCAATGAAAAAATATTCAAAGGATTGCGTTTCACACCAACTGGTTCAGGTATGTATCCAGCAGCAACTGGTAAATTACAAAATGAAAAAGCTACTGCAGTGAAAAAAGATGTAGAAAAAGCTAAAAAATTATTAGATGAAGCAGGATATAAAGATACTGATGGAGATGGACTACGTGAAGATAAAAACGGTAAAAAAGTAACATTTAACTTCGCAATCCGTAACACAGGGGCTGACTATGACCAAGCATTAGCTGATACATTCATCAAAGCTTGGAAAGAAGTAGGATTAGATGTTCAATTAGTAGACGGTAAATTAATGTCACCAAAAGACTTCTCTTCTCGTTTAACAGCAGGAGATAAATCTATCGATATCTTCCAAGGTGCATGGACATTAGGAACAAATCCAGACCGTTCAAGCATGTTAGGACGTAAAACTCCACTTAACTTATACCGTTACACAAGCTCAACATTTGATGAAGCTTTCAAAGAGCAAAGTTCTGAAGCAATGTTTGACGATGCTAAACTAAAGAAGCTTACAACAAATTTGACAACTTAATTGCTGACGAATTACCGTTCTTCCCATTAAGCTGGGATAATAGCTTAACATGGGTTAACAAACGTGTTAAAGCACTAAACCCAGAAAAACTTGGTAAAGGTCAACAAAAACTACATGCTTTAGAATTAAATTCTCAAGAATCTGCTAAATAATATAGATTACTATTACGACATAGATAGCTAAGGTTATCTATGTCGTTTTCAAAAAATTTTCAAAAAATTTCAAAAAAAACGCTTGCAATTTTTAGTTGTTAGGTGTAAAATATAAACAATAAAAGTACAAAAAATTCTTTAAGAGTGAAGTTTAAAGAATATAGAAACAAGGAGGACTACCATGAAACAAAATAACAATATTCAATCTTGGCAAAGCTGGCGTAGATAATATTGTGTGTATGTTTTAACGACATAGACACAATTTTAGCGTGCTCTAAAAAGTGTCTATGTCGGCGAGGTAGGATATTTGTAATATACAATGTACTTAAAATTCGATAATGCCGCATAGTAATAAAGCTATGTGGCGTTTTTCTCTTTTTAGAGTAAGTTAAAATCAATAAATTAAGATATATTAACGCTAATTTTAAGGAGAAAAACAATGAAACAAAAAACATTTTTAAAAATATTTAGCCCTGTATTTGCACTATCAATTATATTATCAGGATGTGGATCTAACTCACAAAATAGTGAAAAGACTGCAACTAAAGCAAAGGTAGATTTTAAAGTATCTGCAGATAATAAAGGGGATGTAGTACAAGATGCCACATTCAAATATGGAATTTTAACTAGTAGCCCGTTTGTTGGTTTATACCACCCAGTGTTACATGCAAATAAAGCCGATGGAGTTATTACAGAAACAGTATTTGGTAAAACATTCCCAGTTGATGATGCTCTAAAATATAAACTAGATGATGAAGATGCACCTGTTAAACTTCATATAGATAAAGATAAAAATGAAGCTACCTTAACTATTCATGACGGAGTAAAATGGAGTAATGGAGAAGACCTTACTTCAAAAGATATTATCGCAAGTTACGAATTATTAGGAAATCCAAAATATACAGAAAATGTTCGCTATAATGGGTCATTTGAACTTATAGAAGGTATTAAAGATTATCATGAAGGAAAAGCTAAAACAATCTCTGGAATAACTGCCAAGGATGATAAAACAGTAGTTATAAAATATAGCAAATTATCACCATCATTATTATGGGGAGATGGTTTTATCTATTCATTTTCTAATGCTAAACAGGTAGAAAAAGTAACTGACTTTGCTAGATTTGGGGAGATGGAATTAACAAAACGTCCATTATCATATGGACCATATGTTATCACAAAAGAAGTTCAAGGTGAGAGCGTAGTTGCCGAAGCTAATCCTCATTATTACAAAAAAAATGAAGTAAAAATACCAAAAATTGAATTCAAAGCAGTAGCACCTGCTCAAGCAAGTCAAATATTAAAAAATGGAGAGATAGATTACTTAACAGATATAGATGCTAATGTCTATGAAGGAATAAAAGATATAAAAAATGGTAATATTTTAGGACAACCTTCTTCATTTATGTCATTTGTAGGATTTAAATTTGGAAAATACGATAAAGAGAAAAAAGAAAATATTCCATTAGAAAATGCTAAATTTAATGATAAAAAAGTTCGTCAAGCATTCTTATATGCAGTAGATCGTGACCAAATTAATGAAAAAATATATAAAGGTATTAGATTTACACCTAGTGGATCAGCTTTATATCCACCAACTGTAGGCAAATTAAAAAATGAAAAAGCTACTGTAGTGAAAAAAGATGTAGAAAAAGCTAAAAAATTACTTGATGAAGCAGGGTATAAAGATACTGATGGAGATGGATTAAGAGAAGATAATAATGGTAAAAAAGTAACATTTAACTTTGCATTCCAAGGAGGAAATAACTATGATCAAGCCTTAGCTGACGTATTTATAAAATCGTGGAAAGAAGTAGGTTTAGATGTTAAGCTTGTTGATAATAAGTTAATGGGTAAAAAAGAATGGGATCAACGTGTTCTTGGTGACGATCCAGAAATTGACTTATTCTTAGGGGCTGGACACCACGGGTCTGACCCTAGTAGACAAGAGTTATTCGGTAGACAATCACAATTTAATTATTTCAGATATACTAGCGATAAGATAGATGAAGCCTTTAAAGAACAAAGATCTGATGAAATGTTTGATGATAATAAGTTAAAAGAAGCTTATAATAAATTTGATGACTTAATTGCTGATGAATTACCATTCTTTGGATTAAGCTGGGATACAGAAATTACATATGTTAATAAAAGAGTTAAACATTTTAACGTAGAAGATTTCACAAAAGGATACTTACCAGTTGAAAAATTAGAACTAATTAAAGATGCTCCAGAAAAAGAGTAATCTTAATATAGTATTATGTAAGGGGTTATGTAGAGGATGTATCTTTACATAACCTTCTTATTTATGGGGTTTTATATCTAAAATTAAAATTTTAAATCTTTTTTAAAAATTAGTAATTATAGTTGAATTTTTATCTTTAAAAATATACAATGGTATAGGATAAGAATTAAATCAAAATAAAGGAGAGTGTAGTGTGAGAAAATTTATTTCAAAAGTTTTGTTAATTATGGTAACAATCGTTTGGGGACTTGCGTTTATTTGGCAAAATATTGCTAGTAAAGTTCTTGGACCACTTACAGTAGTTGGAATTAGATCAGTAATTGCAGTTGTTTTTATTATTCTTTCTGCAGTATTAATGCCAGCATTATATAAAAGTCAAGATCCAAAGAATCTTGCAATGAAAGTATCTAAGAAAAAAGAATGGATTTTAGGTATAATATGTGGAATTATTCTATTTGTTTCAATGTACATATCACAAGTAGGTGTGGGTATGACAACAGCGGGGAAAGCAGGTTTTATTACAGTATTATACATATGTTTCGTTCCATTTATTGGAATTTTTCTAGGTAATAAACTAAATAAATTTTTTATTATCGGATTAGTATTAGCGGTAATTGGGTTTTATTTTATTTCAGTAAAAGAGGAATTCAGCTTAGAAATAGGAGATATAGTTGTTCTTATTAGTGCACTTTTCTTCGGTATCCATATAATAGTTATTGATTATTCAGCTGCTAGAGTTAACTCAATGTTTTTATCAATTGTTCAATTAGTAGTTGTATCAGTTCTTAGTTTAGTATTAGCTGTCTTTACTGAAAAAATTATACTTGCGGATATACTAAGTGTGATTTGGCCATTACTAGCTGTAGGTGTCCTTTCAAGTGGGGTAGGGTACACTTTACAAATAGTAGGACAAAAAAATGTACCACCTCATACAGCGTCGCTTATTTTAAGTTTAGAGTCGATAGTTGCAGTAATTGGTGGAGTATTGATTCTTAATGAACATGTAGGTATTCGAGAAGGATTAGGTATGTTAATAGTGTTTGCTGGCATTATCATATCTCAAGTTCCCGATAAAAAACAAATAGAAAAATAATGATAGAGAGATTGATTTGTAACCAACCTAAATATATAAAATTAGGAAAGCTATGTAATCAATCTTTTTTTAGAAAAAAATAGTGAATTAAATCTAAGGAGGTTCTATGAAGAAATTATTTAAAATATTAGGTAGTATACTTTTAACGCTAGTTTTATGTTTTGGAGCGTTAGTAGGGTATTTAATGGCGACAGAGTATAAACCACAAGATGTAGAAGAGTTAACTTTACAAAAATACTATAAAAACAGCAAAGTGAGAGTGTGCAGATAGGGTAAAGAGTACACCGCTTTTGATTGGAATATTGGGTATGCTGGTCTTGATAAAGACGAAGATTTCTTTATGGATGGAGGAAAGATGGTCTTACCGCTTGATAAAGCCCATGTAGAAGAAAATATTAAAAATATAGCCCAAATAATTAAAGATGAAAATGCAGATATTACTTTGTTACAAGAAGTTGATGAAGATTCAAAACGTAGTTATAACATTAACCAAGTATCATATTTAGATAAAGAACTAGGTTTAAATAGTATTTTGGCATATAATTTTAAAGTTAAGTATATTCCTTATCCATGGCCAACATTAGGTAAGGTAAATAGTGGTATTTATACAGCTACAAAACACAATGTTGATCGTGCAGAACGTTATCAAATGCCAATTCCATTTACTTTCCCTGAAAAATTAGCGAATTTAAAACGTGGATTTTCAGTTATCTATAGTAAAGTTGAAAATAGTGATAAGCAATTAGTTATTATTAATGCGCACTTTGATGCATATGATAAGGAAAATAAGGGTAAAATAGCTCAAACTAAACAGCTAGTAGAATTTGTTCAAAAAGAGTACAAAAAAGGAAATTATGTTCTGGTAGGTGCGGACTTTAACCAATCGCTAAAAACATTATCTAAAGAAGAAATCAATAAGGTTCCAGAGGATCTATGGCGTGCAGAGAACTTTGATAAGAGTTTAATTCCAGAAGGATTTAAATTGGTTTATGATGAAAGTAAAAATTCAGCGAGGCTTAATAATAAACCATACGTAAGTGGTAGTGAAGGGACTTATGGATTTATTATTGATGGTTATATGGTAAGTGATAATATCGAAGTGGTTAGTGTAGAAACTTTAGGTCAAGATTACAGATATAGTGATCATAATCCAGTAAGATTAAAATATAAACTAAAATAAAAATAGTAAGCAGAAATTTCTGCTTACTATTTATTTTTTTATGCTAAGTCTTGTTGTTTATCTTTTTATAAAGAAAACTCTATTTAATTTATCAACGATAGCTGATAAAGCACCATCTCCAGAGATGTTACATGCAGTTCCGAAGCTATCTTGAGTGATATAAAGAGCTATCATAAGTGATAACATAACTTCATTGAATCCAAGAACTGATTGTAGTAATCCAAGAGCTGCCATTACAGCACCACCAGGAACACCTGGAGCGGCAACCATTGTAACTCCTAGAAGTAGGATGAATTTAATCATTACTACTGTTGATGGGAATGCAGCCCCGTGTTGTAACCAGTAAACAGCAGATGCACAAGTAGTTAATGTAATTGTACTACCTGATAGGTGAATAGTTGCAAATAACGGAATAGTGAAGTTTGCAATATTTTTATCAATACCCATTTTCTTAGCACTTTTCAGTGTTACTGGGATAGTAGCAGCTGATGACTGTGTACCGATAGCTGTCATATATGCTGGTAGTATGTTAACAAGCATTTTAAATGGATTTCTTCCATTAACTGTACCTGCAACTGTGTATTGAACAGCAATAATAATAAAGTGTAATAAGATAATTAGAACGAATACCATAGCGAAGATTTTTAGAATCTTGAATACTTCACCAGAAGCAGTAATATTCATAAATACCCCAAGGATGTAGAATGGTAATAATGGAATAATTACTGAAGAAAGTAATTTCTCGATAATTTCTCCAAAGTCATTGAATCCTTGTTTTAAGCTTTCAGATTGTGTTGCTGAAATTCCGATACCTAGAATGAATGAGATAACAAGTGCTGTTGTAACATCGAAGATAGGAGTCATCTTAAATTCGATATAACCTTTAAGCATTAAGTCTTCTGGGTTTTGGAATGTTTGTAGTGAAGAATTAGCAAGTATGTTTGGTAAAACTACTTTTGATACTAAGAAAGCGAATGTTCCAGCGATAAGTGTAGACACATAAGCAACTCCTGTAGAAAGCCCAAGAAGTTTACCAGCATTGTTAGAAACTTGGCTAATACCTGGTACGATAAACCCTACAATAATAAGTGGGATAGTGAAACCTAAGAATGAGCTGAAAATTGTTGAGAAAGTTACGAATCCTCTAATGATAGAAGTAGGAAGAGCACTTCCTAAAACAATCCCAAGAGCAACAGCTAAAATAAGTTTTACTATTAATGGCATTTTTTTATAAAAACTCATAGAAAATTCTCCTTTTACTATATTTTTTAATTAGATAAATTGAATAACTTAATAATGTTAAGTTATAACAATTAACTAATTTTACAATTGTATTTTCTAAAAAGACATGTGTATATTATACAAGAAAAAATATGTTTTGTAAATAGTAGAATACATGAAATCGTTGAAAATAATAGTTTTCATACTTAATGTAGAATTTTAACTGAATTTAGACATAATATAAGCAGTAAAATTAGCAAATCTATAATTAGTTATAAATGTTTTGATTTTCTAAAATTACTGCTTAAAAATTATTTATTGTAAATGTTTTTGTTATATTTTTTTAACAAATTCAGATTTTAGTTTCATAGCACCAAAACCATCGATTTTACAGTCTATATTATGGTCTCCATCGACTAGTCTAATGTTTTTAACACGTGTTCCTTGTTTTAGAGTCGAAGAGCTACCTTTAACTTTTAAGTCTTTAGATTACTGATACAGTATCTCCATCTTGAAGTACATTTCCGTTAGCATCACGATAAACTTTTTCTTCTTCAACATCGCTAGTATCTTCTAGTGACCATTCGTGAGCACACATAGGGCATACTAACATAGTTCCATCTTCATAAGTATATTCACTATTACATTTTGGACAATTTGGTAATGACATTGTATTCTCCTCCATAAATTTTCAAATTTATACAAAGCATATTATACCATAATAACGAAGAATATCAAATTTTATTGAGAATTGATATTAAATAAATCAGAATATTTAAAGAAAACGTTGTAGGCAGATATATTGCATAGTTAACAAAAGAGGACTAAAATAAAGACTAAAGGTTAAACAAGAATGATTAATTTTTTAAAAATAATAAAAAATGAGGTATAAAATTATGTCTAAATATGATTTATTAGTAATAGGTTTTGGGAAAGCAGGGAAAACATTAGCTGCTACATTTGCTAAAGAAGGTAAAAAAGTAGCTGTTGTTGAAGAAAGTAGCGCAATGTACGGTGGGACATGTATAAATATTGGATGTATCCCAACAAAAACTCTTATCGTAGCTGCAGATAATAAAAAAGATTACAATGAAGCTAAAGCTACAAGAGATAAAGTAGTAACTAAATTAAACGCTAAAAACTTTGCTATGTTAGATAATAGCCCAAATGTGGACGTTTATACTGCTCGTGCAAAATTTGTTTCAAATAAGGTAGTAGAAATCTCAGCAAATGGTGAAACTAAACAATTAGAAGGAGAAGTTGTGGTAATTAACACTGGAGCTAAAAACAATGTATTACCAATTCCAGGATTAACAACTTCTAAAAATGTTTACGATAGCACAGAATTACAAAAATTAGAAAAAGCACCAAAAACATTAGGTATTATCGGTGGTGGTAATATCGGACTGGAGTTCGCTAGCTTATATTCTCGTCTTGGAGTAAAAGTTACAGTAATCGATTATTCAGATAGAATACTAGTAAGAGAAGATGCAGATGTTGCAGAATTAGCAAAAGGTTACTTAGAAGAAACAGGTGTAGAGTTTAAGTTAGGTTCTACAACTAAAGAAGTTCGTAACAACGGAGAAAATGTTGTTGTAGTAACTGAAGAACACGGAGAATTAGAATTTGAAGCAGTATTACATGCAACAGGTCGTCGCGCCAATACAGAAAATCTAGGCTTAGAAAATACAGATATCGAATTACGTCCTAACGGATCAATTGTTGTAGATGAGTATTGTCAAACAGCTGTTGAGAATGTATTTGCAGTAGGAGATGTTAATGGTGGATTTACAATTTACATATGTGTCATTAGATGACTTTAGAATAGTTAATGGATACTTACATGGTAAAAAAAGGAATATACTACAGCTGATCGTAAAAATGTACCATATTCTACATTTATTTCACCTGCATTATCTCATGTAGGGATTACATGAAGAAGAAGCTAAAGCTCAATATAGCAATGTAGCGGTAGGATCATTACTAGTTGCGAATATGCCAAGAGGAGCTGTAAACCAAGACCCACGTGGAATTTTTTTAAAGTAGTAGTAGATAAAGACACTAACTTAATTCTTGGAGCAACATTATTTAGTAAAAAAACTCTGAAGAAATAATCAATATTATTAAAATGGCAATTGATAACAAAATTCCATATACTTATATTAGAGACCAAATCTTTACTCACCCAACAATGGCTGAAAAACTTAAACGATGTGTTTAAATTAGTATAATAGAATAAAAATAATCCCTAGAACTATATTGTTCTAGGGATTAAATTTTATCTATGTATTAATTTTAAGATTTTTCTACGTAAAGGTAGACCATAATTATACATTAGGTTAAATACATGAGAGATAACTAAGTCAAATTCTCCATAGTATTCAACAATATTAGGAGAGAATTTAGATTTGAAACCTAGTAAGCTATCGTTTAGGCTTCCTTCGATTCCTCCCATAGATACTTCGCTAATACCCATTTCTTGGGCTTTTTTCATTGTATCAGAAAATACTTTATATTGTGCAGGAAGTTTAGCAAAGTCTTCATTCATACCTGCATAAATAATCTCTGCATGGTTACCATAAGCTATAGTAATCGCAGCACTAATTACTTGGTCTTTAGACTTATCTTCAATCTCAAGTCCATTAAATAGCGCGATTAACTTATCTGTTCCAGCTACTTGTTCTTCTAAAGTACGTTTTTTCTTAGGAGATTTTTCTCCAAGTTCTTCGATTTCTTTTTCTAAATTTTCTTTACGATTATGACACTCTTTAAGAGCTTTTTCTACATTTATATAAGAAATATAAAGTAGGGCATTATCACCAAATGTATCAAGAAGATTTTCGAAATATTCACGTCCACGAAGTGAAATATTTTTTCTCTTTTCAGTACAAGCTAAGGCAAATAAGAAATCATCCAAGTTTTCTTTCCTGCAACGTCTAACTTCAACGAATTTTTTATCTGCATCACGGATAAGACGACGTGTATCTTTTGAGAATAAATCAGGAATAGGTTTCTCTAACTTCGTAACAGTATTAAACGAGGTTGGATAGTGCTACTCATATTAAGGCTAAATCCTTTATGATTATAACCATAAGATTTAAATGTTTTTATTAATTCATCGTTACTACGATCTACATCAACATCTTTAAAGTTAGCTAATTTTTCATCTTTGACAGCTATAGGGATATCAAGTTTAACTAATTTTGCCTGTTTAGTTTTAGCGAATTTTTTAAAATTAGTTAAGAAAAATCCTAATAATTCTTTATTGTTGTAGTCTAAGATTGGACCACGTGGCACATACCAAAGTCCTTTACGAGTTAAAACTTGAGCTGCGGCGATAATATTATCCTCATCATCAGATACTGCGACTCTAACAGCTCCCCATGTATTTTTAATAGCTGACCATTCAATAGCTTGCATCATATTTCCATGTTTATGGCTTTTAATAAATTCTGTGTATTTCTTCATTGTTTATATTAGTTAAAAATTTCATAGTTTCTACAAATCCTTTTATTAAAGTACAATTAATGATAACAAATTATAGCTAAAAAATCAATTTTTAGATAGTTAAAGTGGCTAAATATCAATTTTACAAAAATCACAAAAAAGTGTATAATAATAATAACTTATTTGGAAACACTAAGGAGATATAACTATGAATATGAATACTATTTATGTTATGCTTGGTTTTATATTTGTTTATGCGATAATTTCATCAGTATTAGACAAGAACAAGCAACGTAAAGCAAAAAGTAAAGAAGCATTAGAAAGGTTGCAAAGTAAAAGTTATAGGAAAGAACTGGAAAGATTAATTGATTTTAGCCAAAGTGATGCATTAAATATAGCTACATTAAGAAAGGCTTATTTTCTACAATATCCAGAAGCTAAAAAGTTATTAGAAATTATTAAGAAAGATAGAGGTATTTAAGTATGAAAATAGGGTTAATTGTTGTTTTAGCACTAGTAATATTTATTTTCTTCTCAACTAGAAATAGTGAATCAAAAGCAGATTTTGAAGAAAAGAAAAAAGTAAGTAAAGAAAAACTAGAAGAACTAAAAAAAGAAAGTTATAAAGATGAATTATTCTCTGTTGTTGATGCTTCAAAAGGAGATATTAATAACATTAAATTATTAAGAGATAGATATCCAGAACTATTACTTAGCGATACTAAAGAATTATGGGAATCTATTAAAGACGAAGTAAGATCAAATTATAATTCAGAAGTGAAGAAAGAAATTGCTGAAGATTTTTCTGATTTAAGAGAAGTAATTAATCCAGAGGCAGGAGATATTGCGAATATTAAGACAATTAGAGAGCATTACGGTGTAGATTTAAAAACTGCTAAAGAACTATGGGATTCTATTAGAGATGATTATAAATTACAGCAAAAGGATTCTATAGATGAGTATTTTACAAAAAAAATTATTGAAGAAGAAGAAAATAGATTCGATCGAGAATAAAAAATACAACCTAGAGTTGAGGAAACAATTCTAGGTTGTTCTTTATTATTTGCCTTCAATAGTTATCATCCAAACTTCGCTTTGAGCTGTAGTTTTAAAAGGTGGTCCCCAAAAACCGTAACCGGAAGAAGTAAAGAAGTGTTTATTATTGATTTTAGCATAACCATGATCAAGTGTGTAGATTCTATCCGTAATATAGTTAATAGGCCATATTTGACCACGATGTGTATGCCCTGATAGCTGAACATCTATAGGCAATGTACTGTGATGATCAATTTCATCTGGTTGATGGTCCACTAAAATAGCAGTTTTGCTTGTGTCAACATTTTTTAATAAATCTTCTGTAGCCAATCTATTTTTACTAACACTTCTATCTTTACGTCCAACAAGAATCACATCATCAGTCAGATTAACACTTTCATCAAATAGAGGTCTAATACCTGTCTTAGATATTTCTTCTACTATTTCTTGAGCTGCACGGTCATGGTTCCCCATAGTAGCGTACACTCCTAGAGGAGCTGATAATTTGCTAAGTGTTTCACCCATATTGCGCTTTTTATACATAACCATATCATCATCCATAATATCACCAGCAATTACGATAGCATCTGGTTTTTCTTCTTCAATGATTTTATTTAATTTTTCAAGTTGACCATTTCCGAAAAATGTTCCAAGATGTAAGTCAGAGATCATAGCTATTTTTATAGGTTTTTCAATTTTTTTATCAACTTTTATAGTTTCACTTTTAACTATAGGTGAGTATGCCCAATATAACCCTAAAGTGGTCATTCCGACAAGGAATATACCTGTTATACCTAAACTTATACCTTGAGAAAGGTTAAGGTTAAATAGCTTTAATACTACTCTTGCTACTAATAAAATTATCGCTATAACTACGCCGATTAGGAAGTAGAAATACCAAGTGTTTCCATAGTTTACCCATGGAGCACCTAGACGAAGCATATAAGCTAAAATAGAAAAGTTAGCAAAAATAAAGAATAAGATACCAAGAACTAATCTTACTTTAGGTGAGATAAAAGGTGTCAACATCCATTTTAAGCCGAGCCATAAAAGTAAAACTAGTACTTCGTAAAATACAGCTACCCCTACAAAAGCAGCAATAGCTTTCCAATTACTCATAGTTTTTCCTCCAAATCAAATCTAATTTCATAAAATAAAAATAGGGTAGTTGGCTAATTTAAAAAATAGACCAACTACACGCTATTAATAAATCTTAAAAATTATATAAGAAATAGTTTAAATTTAGTTTAAAATTTTTTTCTTGAATAAAAAATAAAAAAACAGGATATAAGCGTTTGATTTTCTGCTTAGAACATGTTAATCTTTAACTAAGAAGAGACAAAGGAGGTGAAACAAATGAAAAGTAATAAATTTCTAAAAAAACTTATTGTAGCGGTATTGTCTTTAGGGATATTGCTACCAGCGGGGGTGTCAGAAAACCATAGTTTTGCACAAACAGTCACTAATGGCTGGCATAAAAATGGTAGTGACTGGTATTATTGTATGGGAGGTAAACCTTTAAAAAACCAGTGGTATAATGATTATTACCTTAAATCTGATGGAAAGATGGCGAAAAGTGAATGGATTTCTTGCAGGGGGAGATTGCAACATAGCATCAGATGGGAAGAACGTAAAAAATATATGGGTAGATGCAACAAATGGTAAAACGGTAACAAGTACATGGATTTTCGATAAAAATTACAATGGTTGGTATTATTTAAGATCTGATGGTAGCTACGCAAGAAATCAGTGGGTAGATGGCTATTATTTAACAGCTGATGGAAAAATGTCAGACGGAAAAGTATATAGAAATTAAATAAAAAACAGTATAGACTGAATTCAAGTCTATACTGTTTTTCTTGTATTATTTATTTAATCGTTTAGCTAGGCGATCATTTACGAAATCCCAGTTTATTACACGGAAGAACTCTTTAATGTAGTCTGGACGACGGTTTTGATAGTTTAGGTAATAAGCGTGTTCCCAAACGTCTAATCCAAGGATTGGAGTAAGACCTGTTAAGTAAGGAGAGTCTTGGTTAGCTGTTGAAGTAACAACTAATTTACCTTCTTTATCAAGTGCAAGCCAAGCCCAACCACTACCAAATCTTGTAGCAGCTGCTGTAGAGAAAACTTTAACGAATTCTTCGTATCCACCAAGCTCAGTATCGATTTTTTCTTTAACTAATCCACCGAATTCAGAAGAATCTGGTTTAGTTAGAGATTTCCAGAATAGAGAATGGTTGTGGTGACCTCCACCGTTATTGATAACTGCTTGACGGATGTCAGCAGGTACGTTTTCGATATTTTTCAATAATTTACAAACACATCCAGTTTCAACTTCTGGGTGTTTTTCTAAAGCAGCGTTTAAGTTGTTAACGTAAGCTGCATGGTGTTTGTCATGGTGAATTTCCATAGTTTTAGCATCGATAACTGGCTCTAAGTGATCGAAAGCTATATGGTAATTCAGGTAATTTAAAAGTCATAGTTGTAATCCTCCCGATTTTATGATTGTTATATATTAATTATAAGAAATATTTTGATAATTAACAACAAAAATGCTTACATAATTCAGTGTTTTATGCATAAAAAGTATAAATTACATGAAAATAATTGTATATTCTAATAAAACATGTTAAAATAGTCAAAGTGAGAATTAATTAATAAGGAGAAGAACTGTGAAAAATTTTATACATAAGTACGGACATATAATTTTATGGTTAATTTTTATAATATTTATGTTTATATCGTTAATGGTATTAGTAAGTCAAGGGATAGTCTATGCGCTTGTAATATTTGTACCAAGTCTTATCTTTTTGTGTCCACCTATAATAAAATTTATCCAGAGAAAAACAAGACTAAAAAAAGTAGTTCTAGGTATTTTTGCAACAATAGTTATGTCTTTTGCTTTGTTTGGAACATCACGTCATAGTGCGGCTTTAAAAGAAGAAAATATAAGAATAAATCAAGAGAAGAGAAAAGAAGAGCAAGAAAGAAAATCTTTAGAAGAGCAAAAGAGAACAGAAGAACAACAAAAAAATGAAGAAGAGAAAAAATGCTGAACTAGCTGCTGCAAATAAAAAAGCAGAAACTAAACAAAAGAAAGATAAAGAAGATAAAGAAGACAAAGATACTAAGTCTACAGACAAAGAAAAAGCGGAGCAGACAAAAGATAAAGAGAAATCACAAGTTCAACAATCTCAAGCGCAAAAACAAGTGCAACCTCAACAAAAAGCTAAAAAGGTTGTAGTAAGAGCAAGTAAGAAGAGTGGTCAATACTACACTCCAGGGCATCCCATCTTATAATAAGGTAGCACCTAATAATGTAGTAGTTTATAGCTCAGAAGAAGCTGCGGCTAGAGCAGGATATAAAAAAGCTGCTTAATAAATTAAGAAATAATAAAAAAACAACTTCAAAACTAAATTTGAAGTTGTTTTTTTGTTATATTGATTTTTAATTACTTAATTCAGAAACTATTTGTTTTGCGATAGCAAGGTTCATATGTTTTTGTTCGCGTAATTTGTCAACTACTAAATCTAGATTATCATTAGTAGCTCCAGCTAAAATAGCTAGTGACTTTAGCGTGAAGTTTCATATGTCCTTTTTGAATACCATCTCCAACTAAAGCTTTTAAAGCAGCTAAGTTTTGAGCTAGACCAACAGATGTAATAATGCCTGCTAAAGTTTTAGCATCAGGATTATTTAATATTTGGCGTGCTACTTTTACGCTAGGATTAATTCCTATAGAACCACCAACACTTGCTACTGGCATAGGTACAGTTAATTCACCGATTAATAGGTTGTTTTCTAAATCGCAACGCCAAGTAGATAATCCTTTATATTTTCCATCTTTTACAGCATAACTTTGGCAAGAAGCTTCGATAGCTCGCCAGTCATTACCGCTTGCTATAACAATGCTGTCGATGCCATTAAAGATACCTTTGTTATGTGTTGCGGCACGATATACATCGCTTTGAGCGAACTTGCTTGCTAGCTCAATTCTTTCAGCTAAATATTTACCATTTTCTCCTAATTTTTCAAAAGGAATAGCACAACTGCTAGTAACTAATGAACTAGTAGCGTAGTTTGATAGTATAGCCATAAGAGCTGTGCCGCCAGTAAGAGTCTCAAGAGAAACTTTAAGAGCCTCTAACATAGTATTTAACATATTAGCTCCCATAGCTTCCAAAGTATCAACAATAAGATATACTACTACAAAAGTAGTACCATCTTTAGTTAAAACTCTAATGTTGATATCTTTTGCACCACCACCACGTTGAACGATAGAAGGATAGGCTTCGTTAGCTGTTTTAAGAAGCAAATCTTTATTTTTAAGAATAGTTTGCTCTGCTAAATCAGTATCAGAAATATTGTACAAGGCAACATGACCGATCATTTTTCTATCATGGATTGTAGTCGTGAATCCACCGGAAGAAGCAACTATTTTTCCTGCATTGCTACAAGCTGCAACAACAGAAGGTTCTTCTGTTACCATTGGGATTACGTAGCTTTTATTATCAACAACAAAGTTAGGAACCACGCTAAAAGGTAGAGAGAATGTTCCGATAACATTCTCTACCATATTATTAGCGGTATCGTAATCTAAACAGTATTATCTCTAACTAAATTTAGATATTCTTCTTCAAGAATATTAGCTTGTTCAATAACTTCTAGTCGTTCGGCTCTATTCTTTTTATAAAATCTACTCCAAATGTTTCCCATAATTCCCTCTTTTAAAATTGTTTTTTATAAATTCTCTTATGATTTTCAATTTTTTCTAATACGAATCGGCTATCGTCTTTAATGTCAGAGATATCAAGATTTCCTTTCGCTGTCTACAGTAGTGTCTCTAAAGAACATTTCTTCATATTCTTCTATAGAGATGCGTGTTCTACTATTAAATTCGTCAAAACGATTTTGTTTAAGTTGTTTTTCGTATCCTGGAACTAAAGTCATACTGAAGATTTCAGCAACTGCACCACTACCATAGCTATATAAAGCTATTTTATCTCCAGGATTAAGGTTAGTACTATTTTCTAATAGAGAAAGTAGACCTAAGAATAATGATCCTGTATATATATTACCAACACGTTGGCTGTATAAAATAGATTCTGTAAAACGCTCTGATAATTTTTCTTTAATAGCGTCGTCAGCTTCTGTTTCTAACAATGTGTTTAAACCTTTTAATCCTAATTTTGGGTATGGAAGGTGTAAGCAAATTGCATCAAAATCACTTAATTGTTTATTATTTTTCTCTAAATATTTATCCCATGTAGTAGTAAGACAACCTAAATATTGTTCAGTAGAGAACTTACCTTCTACAAAGGCATATTGAGAGTAATTTGGACGCCAAAAGTCCATGACATCGCGAGTAAGACATACGTTATCGTTGTTTAATTCTAAAATACGAGGATTACTAGTAATTAACATTGCGCAACTTCCAGCTCCTTGTGTTGATTCTCCAGAAGCTTTGATTCCATATTTAGCGATATCACTAGCGATAACAAGTACTCTTGATTCAGGATTATTCATAACATGATTTTTTGCAAAATCTAAAGCTGCAGTTGCACCGTAACAAGCTTCTTTAACTTCTATAGCTCGTACAAATGGTTGAATGTCTAATAATCCATGAATAAATACAGAAGAGGCTTTACTTTGGTCAACACCTGATTCTGTTCCTACTATAATCATATCAATTTTTTCTAAGTCTTCTTTATCTAAAATTTCAAATGCTGCTTGAGCTCCAAGAGTAACTATATCTTGAGACACAGGTGGAATACTCATTTCAAGTTGAAGTAATCCTTTAGTAAATTTATCAGGCTCTATGCCACGAGCAGTCGCTAGATCGCGAATGTCTAAGTAATACTTAGGCATGGCAAAACCTATTTTATCAATTCCTATTTTCATTTCCTTTTACCTTTCGATCTACGTAATTATTCTATAAATAGTATGTATAGAATATATTAATATTATGTAGTATATGGATTTATAATAATCATATACTTATGTCAAAAATAAAAATTATCGCAATTACTATTGTATAAGATTTTTTAAAAATAGTCCACAGTTTGACTATTAAATTTTTAAAAAGTTGTATAGCACTCAAATTTTAATATAGTATACTTAAATTAAGCTTAAATAAAGACACAAAAAAGAGCTAATAGAGAAGAAACCTTTCTCTATTAGCATATTTTTATTTTTTAGAAATTGCCATAGCGACACCTTGTCCTCCGCCGATGCATAGAGAACATATTCCACGATTTTTGTTTTCGTTAATTAAAGAATGTACTAAAGTAACTAGAACACGGCAACCGCTTGCGCCGATAGGGATGTCCTAACGCTATTGCACCACCATTAATATTAACTTTAGAACTATCTAAGCCAAGTTCACGTGTAACAGCAATAGATTGTGAAGCAAAGGCTTCGTTCATTTCGAATAAATCTATGTCTTTAATATCTAGATTTAGTTTTGATAACATTTTTTGAGTTGCATGAATTGGTCCAAGCCCCATAACTTTATTATCTAAACCAACTGTAGCATAGCCATCTACGTAAGCTAATATATCTAGACCTAATTCGTTTGCTTTATCTTCAGACATTAAAATAACGCATGCAGCCCCATCATTGATACCAGAAGCATTACCAGCAGTTACTGTACCATCTTTTTTAAATGCTGGTCGTAGTTTTGATAGTGATTCAAGGGTTGTTTCAGGGCGAACGTATTCGTCTGTATCGAAAATAATTTCTTCTCGACGAGTTTTAATTGTGATAGGGGTAATTTCATTAACAAACTTATTATTTTCTATAGCTGAACTAGCTTTTTGTTGACTAGCTAAAGCAAAACTATCCTGTTCTTCTCTAGTAATATTGAATTGTTCAGCAATATTTTCTGCAGTAATACCCATATGATAATTTTCAAAAGCATCAGTTAGACCATCTTTTATAACGCTATCTTCTAATTCAAAATTACCAAGTTTATGACCAAAGCGAGGTGAACTAGTTACAAATGGTGCGGCACTCATATTTTCTACACCACCACAAACTACTATGTCGCTATCTCCTAGTAGAATAGCTTGTGCTCCTAAGATAACACTCTTTAATCCTGATCCGCAAACTTTGTTGACAGTAAACGCACTTTTTTCCTTTGGGATACCCGCATTAACAGCTATTTGGCGCGCGATATTTTGCCCAAGTCCACCTTGAAGAACATTACCAAAAATTACTTCATTAACAAGTGATGGGTCTAAGTTAATATTATTTAAAGCATCTTGAACAACTGCTGAACCTAAAGCTGCAGCAGAAACATTTTTAAGACTTCCTCCAAAACTTCCAATAGGGCTTCGTTTTGCACTTACAATAGCAACTCTATTCATATAATAATCTCCTTATAAGTATATTTATCGAGTATATTTTACTATAAACATTTAGCAAGTTCAAATAAATGTATCTTTATACAAGATAAAGAGAAAATATGAATGCATTTTAATAGAATCTAAGGTTTCTGTAACATAATTGTAACATTGTAACAAAAAAATAATAACGTTCAATACTTATAAATATTAATTTAGCAACGTTCAACGACTATTAGAAATATTTATGTAATATTTTTTTGTAACAATTTTTGTAATAAAAAGTATTGCATTTTGAAATTTTTTTAGGAGTATAATAAGTTTGTAAAAAAATATTGAAAAGAATTTTTTTATTAAAAGAAGGTATAGTTATGAACAAATTATTAAAAACAACAGGCGTATTTATTTTAGGTGTAGGACTTTTAACAGGGTGCTCACATACTTCATCACAAAAATCAGATAATGGCAATGAATCATCAAAAGTAGCTATTGCACATGTAGATGAAAATAAAGACAAAAATGATAATAGAAATAATGTAACTGAAGAGAATAGTAATAATAATAATGTAGCCCAAGAAAATAATGGCAACAATACAGGTTATAAAGCAACTAGTGATTACAATGATCAAAATAGTAAAATAGCTCAAAATAATTCAAATATATATAGAGCTATTCAAGATAGCAGTTATGTTAACAAAGTAACTAGAAATAGTGGAGAAAACAATAAAGTGGTTAAAGATAATAATACTACTAGCAAAGTGGTACAAAAATAATAGTGATAACAGCAAAGTAGCTCAAAACTACTAAAAAAACTCAACAAAATGCTAGTGATAATAAAGTAACTGTTGCTAATAATAAAGTCGAACAAAAAAATAAAAATGTAAATAAAGATGAGAAAAAATTAGTTGAACAAAAAAATGTTAAAAACAATAACGATGTAAAAGCAACTGAACAAAAAAATCCAAAAGCTGATGATAATTCTAAAGCTACTGAAAAACAAAATAATGGCTATAAACATAACTTTAAAGAAGTAGAAAAATTATTAAACGTTATTAACTATAGCTTAAGCAATACTAAAAATTCAAAAATGATAGATATAATAAGATTTAGTGCAAGTATTTCTAGTACACAAAATCAAGTTGTTTATCTTCCAACAGCTAATTTATTAGATAGACTTAATACAAATAACGCTGAAACATATAATGTTAATGCAGTTCTAAATAAATTATTTGTTGAAAATGGTGTAAAACTAGTTACTGCAAATAAAGCAAAAAGTGAATACACTCCAGCTGAATTAGAAAAATTAGTACCAGATAATAACACTGTTGTTTACTTCAAAAAAGATAATATGTTTGCTATACGTAGTGTAGTAGGTTATGGAGGAACTACTAATTCTATATTTGCTCCAACAGAAGATTGGAAAGTAGAGGGGATAAAATCTTAATTCCTTATGTAACAGTAGCAACTAATAAACCAACTGGTCTTATGACAGTAAGATTAAATAATAAAGTTTATCCAAATGGACAAAATAAAACTATGTACTATGTTGAAAGCTTTATCTACTATTAAAAAAATATAAATAAAAAAGGCGTACACAAGTTGATGTGTACGTCTTTTTTACGAACTAAATTAAGTTCTCTAATATCTATATACAAATAACAAAAGAGTAATATGTACTCTTAAAAGGGAGAATGGCTTGCCTAGGGAGCGACAAGCCACATTATGAAAAAAATTAAAAAGTTTTATTATCTGTTAATATCATAAAGAATTAACCGAAATATTGGTTTAAACAAAAACATTTTCTAACTTAAAAGGGAGAAACGACAAGTGTCGTTAAGTTAAGAAAATTCATTATTTTTGCTTAAGACAATATTATAGGACTCTTACTTAAAATATACTTAAAATTTTACTTAAAATTTACTTAAAATAAATTAATTTTCCAGATTAAAATCTATTGGTTCTTTCCCGACTTCTTTTAGATAGTTATTTGTTTCAGAAAAGACTTTGCTACCAAAAAATCCACGGTAAGCAGATAATGGGCTAGGGTGTGCAGATTCTATAATTTTATGTTTTGTTTGATCTATAAGTTTTCGCTTACCTCTCGCGTATGCTCCCCATAATATAAATACGACATTATCATTTTCTTTAGAAATAGTTTTTATAATATAGTCCGTGAAATCTTGCCACCCAAGGTTGCTATGACTAGCTGGTGAATTTTCTTCAACTGTTAAAACTGCATTTAATAAAAATACCCCTTGCTTAAACCATTTTTCCAAATTACCAGTTTTGGCTGGTTTAATCCCAAGATCATCATAAAGTTCTTTGTAAATATTAATAAGGCTTTTCGGTAGGGGTACTCCATCGTTAACCGAAAAACTAAGTCCGCACGCTTGTTCGGGATTATGATAAGGATCTTGACCTAGTATTACGACCTTAATATCTTTTAGTGGTAAATCAAAAACTCTAAATACTAATTTTTCTGGAGGATATATAGTTGTAGTTTTTCTTTTATTGTTAATTTCATCTATTGTAATAGAAAGTTCTTCTCTTTTAGGATAATTTTTAAATATTTCTTTCCAACTTTTGTCCATAATTGTACTCCTCTATAAATTATTAAATATTTAATTTTAGTATAGCATACCTTCCTTAATAATAATATGATTTTCTAGAATAATAAAGAATGATAAAAATAAAATACTATAAGTATGGTATAATAAAGTTGAATTAATAAATAATAGTAAAATTTGACTAACAAGTGAGGAGGATAAATATTATGAAATTAGGTTTTATAGGTGCTGGGAATATGGGTGGCGCTATATTAAAGGGTATAATAGCGGGAGGTAAAGTAGGAGCTAATGATATTTTTATTAGAAACTCTTCTGACAATAGTACTCAAAATGCAGCTCAAAAAAACGATGTCCAAGCATGTGGTAGTTTAAAAGAATTGGCACAAAAAAGTTCTATAGTATTTATAGGTGTAAAACCTTACTTAGTAGCTAAAGTATTAGAGGAAATTAAAGATGAACTAAAAAATAAAATTGTAATTTCAATGGCAGCATCTGTAGAGATAAGAGATATAGAAGCTATTATTCCAGAAACAAAAGTAGTAAGAATTATGCCAAATACACCTGTAGAAGTAGGAGCTGGAGTAATAGGGGTTAGCTTTAGTGAGCTTTTTAATAAAGATGAGAAACCTTATATTGTAGAATTATTCGATAATATAGGAAAAGTAGAAGTAATAAATGAAAAAGATATGCCAGGGTTAACAGCGATTAGTGGCTCAGGTCCAGCATATGTCTATATGTTTATAGAAGCATTAGCTGATGGTGCGGTTCTTAATGGATTACGTAGAGATATGGCATATAGATTGGCTGCGAATACTGTATTAGGTTCAGCAAAGATGGTTCTTGAAACAAATGAGCATCCAGGGAAACTTAAAGATGATGTCTGTTCGCCTGCGGGAAGTACGATAGAAGCGGTAAGGGTACTTGAAGAAAATAATTTTAGAAGTGCAGTTATCGAATGCGAACGAGCATGTTTTGAAAAATTAAGTAAAATGTAGTAGGTAGTAAAAAGTACCGATTGAATAAAATTTCAATCGGTACTTTACTATTATTTATTTAATTCATCAGTTAGTTCATAAAGTTGGTCAACTAAGTAACCTACATAAGAGATAGCCTCTTTTAATGGTTCATCTGTACTTACATCGCAACCAGCTAGTTTAGAAAGGTCTAATGCTGACATGCTGCTACCTTTAGAAAGGACATTTAATCAAACATCAGCGTAGTTAGAATCTTTATCTATTTTATTAGCGATAGATGTTCCGATAGTTAGACCTGCAGAGTAAGTGTATGGGTATAATCCCATGTAGTAGTGAGGTTGACGCATCCAAGTTAATTCTGCACCTTCATTAACAACTAAACTATCTCCGAAAAATTCTTCCATTACTTCTCGTTTTACTTTAGAAAGAACATCAGCGTTAAGCATTTCATTATTATCTACTTTTTTGTAGATTCTATCTTGATACACTGCTTCTAAGTAGTGAGTAACCATATTGTGGAAGTATGTTCTACTAATCATATTACTAATTACCCAGCGTTTGAAGCGTGCATCTGTATTTGTTTTTAGCAGATAATTTGATACTATTACTTCGTTACAAGTAGATGGTGCTTCAACAAAGTATAGAGGACAGTCGTTGTTTAACATTGTTTGGTGTTTACCTGTGCTCATAAAGTGATAAGCATGACCTAATTCATGTGCTAGAACGAATACCTCATTCATTTTACCTGTCCAAGATAGTAGGATGAATCCAGCTACATTTGGAACTGTTGCACAGAAACCACCAGTACTCTTACCGATATTTTGAGGGAAGTCAGTCCAACGTTTATCATAACTCTCATCAATCATATTAAGGTAATCTTCTCCAAGTACACCTAGTGCCTTTTTCAAGTATTCTCTTGATTCTGCAATACTCATATCTACTTCAAAAGTAGGGTCTAAATTAATTTTACAGTCCGCAAATTGCATGTCGCTAATATTATGTTCACGTGCAAGAAGTTTAATATAACGACGGATATGAGGTGCAAGATCCACCATAAGAGTACGAATTTGACGATCATAAAGTTCACGATTTCCATCTTGTTTGTCTAGTAGGAAATCTATAACACTATCATAACCACGCATAGTCGCAATCATTTTTTCTTTTTTGATTTGTGAGATATACTCATTCGCAGAAGTATTTTTATATGCATTTAGAGTTTTATAGAAACTTTTTGCTGCACCACGACGTACTTCTTTATTATTATCCATCTCATGTAAATTTTCATATAATACAAAACTATTTTCTAATGTTTTACCATTAGCTTCGAAACTGTCGAATTGCATATCTTCATGTTTAGTAACTTCATATAAATTATAAAAGTTAGGAAGACTTTCGTAGTTTGCAATTACTTGTTCTGCTTCTTTAGAAAGAGTATGTTTTTTTTCTAAAATAACTTTTTCGAAGAAATATTTTAAATCAGGTCTATGTTTTTCTACAAATTCATTTATAAAACTTTCGTCCAATCCTACTAATTCTGTGTCGAAAAAGCTAAGGTTGCTTGCCCAAAGAGTTGATACTTCTTCGAATAGAGTAGCGTTATTAACTACATTTTCATTGAATCTATCAACAGTCATAGGAAGTTCTGCATAGTGAGAAAGTTTATAAAATTCTTCATACATAGCTTCGTACTCTTTTACCGCTTTGTCTAAGATGTTTAAGTCTGCTAATTTTCCTTCGTAGTTGTTTTTAAATTCTAAGATACTTTTTTTAATTTTTTCTAAAGAATTTATAAATTCTTTATCGCTTTTATATAGTAATGTCATATCCCAAGTATATTTTTTATCTACTTCATTTCTTGGAACTAATTTAATCTCACCCATATTAACCTCCATTTATTAGTGTAGACACTAATAATCAAATTTCTATTTATATATTAAAACTATATCTAATATTAATTATAGTACTTTAATGTAAATAGGTAAAGGTTATTATATTACTTTCATCAGGAAGTTAAAAAAATTACTCGCTAATATTAATTATATTATAGAAGAAAATCTAGATTATTATAAAAAAATAACCTAGATTTATTCTATATTAATTAAATTTTTATTTCGTCTATTTTATTAGTTTTTTTCGAGTTATTACATACTCTCCTTTAGAATCTTTTGAGATAGCTTCAAGTAATTGTTTCGCAACAGCATATTCTTGTTTCTCCATTGAGTCCTTTTCTTTTTCAAGATTTGCTTTAATGATTTCATTCATAGGAGTTTTCATATCTACAGTAATTGTTGTGATTTCATTTGTATTAGTATCTATCACTAAAGAAAATGGTATATTTATTTGTGATAAGTCTACATTGCCATCAATTAACATATCCTCATCACTCAATTTAAATTTTTCTTTTATCTCAGAAAATTTAATTTTTCCACTAAATGTTAGTTTTGTATCAGTTTTTTCATAATTTTTATCTAGTACTAAGTCAAATATAGAACTCCTTTTGAAAAATAGATCTAATGCTGAAAGAAAATCTGCATCATCTTCAATTTTTTTAGCTACTAATTTTCCCATCTACAACATCAAATTTTTCATAACCAGAATCTATTTTTTTTAAGAAAACTTGTTTTTTCTCATTTGAGTTTCCTTCGGTAGAAGTTTCTTGTTTAGAAGAGTTTTTTAGTATGTTTCCTTTTTCATCAATTTTAATGTCTGATAATATATTTAAAGAATTATGCTCAGCTCCTACTTGAGCATCTAAAGTAAGTTTACTGTCTAATTCAAGATTATTGTCTTTTGGGAAGTTGTTTAAGGCTGTTTTAACTATCTCCTCGTTTGATAACTCTTTTTTTGTTTCTTGTGTTGTAGGTTGATTGTTGTTGTCTTTCTTATTTTGAGCGCATCCTAGTGTTGTTCCTGAAAGAACTGCGATAGCGACAGTTAATAATAATTGTTTTTTCATTCTATAATCTCCATAATTGTTTTTTTATAGATATTATTTTACTTGTAAGAGTTATTTATGTCAATTAGTAAATTTTATAAAGTTTCTTTTATTTTATAAAAAGTTTACGTTCATAATTTTTTGATGTATAATTTTATTGAGTAGAAAAAAATTATTTATTAAAAAGTGAGGTAAATTATGAAAGTAGCTGTAATAGGTGGAGGAATAGTGGGTGCTACTTGTGCTTATTATTTATCAAAAGATGAAAATATAGAGTTAACAGTTTTTGATTATGGAGTAGGACAAGCTACTAAAGCATCTGCGGGGATTATTAGCCCATGGTTTTCTAAAAGACGTAATAAGCCATGGTATAAAATGGCTCGTTTAGGGGCGGATTTTTATCTAAAATTAGTAGAAGACTTGAAAAAAGATGGTTATAATACCGATTTCTATGATCAATGTGGGGTATATTTACTGAAGAAAGACGCTAATAAACTTCCAGAATTAAAAGAACTAGCGGAACAAAGAAAAGAATTATCTCCGATGATAGGTGATTTAGAGATAATCTCTAAAGAAGAAGTTCAAAAAGTTATTCCTAGTTTTGATAATAATGGAGATGTTCTTTATGCAAGTGGTGGAGGCCGAGTTGAAGGTGAACGTTTTGTAAAAACATTGCTTACAGCATCTAAAGCAAATGTTATCAATAAAAAAGTAGAAATAAATTTATTAGATGATAAGTATGCTATTGATAATAAAGAGTACGATGTTGTAGTTCTTGCGACAGGGGCATGGTTAAAAGATGTATTAGAGCCACTTGGTTATGATGTTGATGTTAGACCACAAAAAGGACAACTGCGTGATTATAAAGTAAGTGATAATAATACAGGGGACTATCCTGTTATTATGCCAGAAGGGGAACTAGATATAATTCCGTTTGAAGATGGTGTAGTTAGTGTAGGGGCTACTCACGAAAATGAAATGGGATTTGACTTGGAAGTAGATAAAGAACAATTAGATACTTTTGGTAATGAAGCTAAGCAGTTTCTTCGCAATTTAGAAGATGCTGACATTATTAATGAACGTGTTGGTATTAGAGCGTATACGTCAGATTATTCTCCGTTTTTTGGGGAAGTGCCTAAGTTGAAAAATGTTTATGCAATAAGCGGTTTAGGTTCTTCAGGGTTAACAACAGGTCCAATTATAGGGTATAGTGTAGCTAATCTTATCTTAGGAAATGAAAACGAATTGGAAGCGGAAAATTACAATATAGAAAATTATATAAAACTAAAATAATATAGTTATAAAGCAAGAGGATATTTTACTAATATTTTCTTGCTTTATTTTACTAAAAAAAGTATCGATATTATGCTTTTTTATGGTATAATAAAATGTGGATTGTTATATGCTTTGATAATCCAAAAATGTCTTTATTTAATAATGGAAATGAATCGTTTTTACAGATTATTTTGTAAAAGTGATGATTATTTAACAAGTTTATGAAAGGAGAATATTATGATAGCTGAATATCTATCAAACATTGGTACCTTATCGTTAGTAATACATGTATTAGATATCTTACTTGTTTGGTTTTTAGTATATAAACTTTTAACTTTGTTAAAAGGTACACGCGGAATGCAGTTAGTTAAAGGTATTTTAATCATCATAGGATTAAAAGATATTTTTTAATTTCATAGGTTTTACAACAATGACTTATATTTTTGACCAAGTTGTTACTTGGGGAGTTTTAGGGATAATGATTATTTTCCAACCGGAGCTGAGACGTGCTTTGGAATATATAGGTCGTGTCCAGTTATCGAATATTCTAAAATACAAAGATACAACAAAAGATACAAAAGAACATATCATAAAAGCTGTTGTTGACTCAACAAGACACATGGCGCGTAGAAGAATAGGAGCGTTAATTGTTATGGAAAATAATACAGGTCTTGATGAGTATGTGGAAAGTGGAATAAAAATAAACTCAGAAGTTACTAATGAGCTTATTATAAATATATTTATACCAAATACACCTCTTCATGATGGTGCAATGATTATTGATAGAAAAAGTATTCGTGCAGCAAGTTGTGTGCTACCGTTATCTGACAATAGAAGTATTGCGAGTAGCTACGGAACGCGTCATAGAGCTGCATTAGGATTATCTGAATTAACAGATTCGATAATTATTGTTGTATCTGAGGAAACAGGAAAGATAAGTATTTGTCAAAATGGTAGATTGGTTACTGATTTTTCTGAAAAAGAATTAACTAAGTATTTAGAAGAAAATTGGCAACAATCTCCAGAAAATCTAATATAAGAGGTGTTAGTATGCGATTAAAAGAAAATAATCAATTGAAATTAATATCATTACTAATAGCTATTTTATTATTTCTTTCAGTAAATGAGAAAAATAAAAAAACTTTTTCGGTTATAGGAAACACTGATAATAATGCAACTGTGTGGGTAACAGATGTTCAAAGTAGAAGCAGAATACGATAGAGATAAGCAATATGTTTTAGGAGTACCAAATACCGTTTCGGTGAAACTTAGTGGGAACACCTTCAAAAGTACAAAAAGAAAGTGTAGCTAAGAACTTCAAAGTAAAACTAAATCTTAAAAATTCACAAATAGGTGATGATCAAAAAGTAAAACTTGATGTAGAAGGTTTAGAAAAAGGCATAGAAGGTACAGCTGAACCAAGTACGATAACTGTTTCTATACGTGAAAAAACTACGAAAGAGTTTGTTGTTACACCAACGCTTAAAAAAGAACGTCTAACTATGGGTTACGAAGTAGAAAAACTTAAAGTTAACGATGAACATGTTAAAATTTCAGGGGATCTTGAAACTATTAACAGTATTCGAGAAGTAAGAGCTGAAAGTGATAATAAAACGAAAATTAATAAAAATACAAAAGAAGAGGCTAAATTAGTAGCGTATGATAGTAACTACAATAAGATAGAAGATATACATATAGAACCAAGTTCTACAGTTATGACTATTGAAGTGAAAAATATACAGAAAGAAGTACCAGTAACTGTAAATACTATAGGCGCATTACCTGAAGGGTATGAGTTAGTAAGTATTACACCTGAAGCTACGAAAGCAACTGTTCGTGGGGAAAGTCAAACAGAACTAGACAAACTTACGGAAATGCTAGTAGATGTTGACTTGAGCGATGTGAAAGATGAAACAGAAGAGCGAAGTAATCTGAAGCTATATCCGAAAGAAGACATACGTGTAACTTCTGATCCTGCAATAGTTAAAGTTACTATTAAAGTAAGGAAAAAATAGTTATGGGTGATAAGAAATTAAGGTTTTTGGCTATCAATATGTTAGTTACAGTTGTTGCATTGGGAATTATAATAGGTGCAATATTTATTGATAATCAAAAAATAAAAATGATTACGATGTTTACTGCTATTGGAATTTTAGTAGTACAGAAAATTGTAGAAATAATTATGATAAAAGAAACTAGAAGGATAAGTATTGTAGTTCTTATAATTATAGTTTCTGCAGTAAGTTATTTCGGGTTATAGAATGTAGAAAGTAAAATAAAAAATTAAAGGTAATATTTATTTAAATATTACCTTCAAGAAATTTATTAAGTAGTATTAGTATATTGATGTACTAATGATATAGGAGATATAATGGATAAATTATTTTCATCAAAATTATATACATATCATAGATTTAAACTAATTATGTTACTTGATTTAATCATAGTAGCTTTAGGGATACTATCTTCAATCTTTTTAGGTAGAAGTGCTTATCCTGGAGAAATGATTCGTTTTTATGGATTAGAAATCTGTGAATTCTTACTTATTTCTTTAATAATTTATGGTATATTGTTTAAAATATTTGGTATTAATAAATCTCTATGGTCATACTTAGGGGTTGCTGAGATTTTCAATATTTGTATGTCGGTAATAATTGGAGATCTTTTCGTAAGTATATTATACCAATTTATGTTACCAGATACATTTTCTAATGTACGTTTTGCGATTTTCTCACCATTATTAATTATTGCGGGAATCATGTTTATACGTATGCTTTATCGCGCTCTAAGAGAAAGAGAAGTTAGTGTAAATGGTAAAACTGTTTATAAAAATACACTTATAGTTGGTGCAGGAGATGCAGGGTATATTCTATTAAAAGAATTATCTAAAAACAACGTGTTTAAAGCTCATGTTGTTGGTTTAATAGACGATAATAGAAAAAACTCAGTTATTAGTGGGGTTACTGTAGTAGGAACAACATATGACCTACTACAAATGATTCCAAAATATGAAGTAGAGCAAGTGTTTTTAGCTATCCCTTCGATAGATTCATATAATAAAAATAGAATTTTAAATATCTTAAAAGACACTAATGTAACTGTTAAAGTAATGGGGTGCAGGTGTCGCTATTGAAGAAGGAGAAAGCATCGCTAAACACCTTAAAGATGTCTCAATTGAAGACTTATTAGGTCGTGGTGAAGTTAAACTTTCACAAGGAGAAGTTCGTAGTTACTTAAGGGATAAAAATGTACTTGTAACAGGTGCAGGTGGTTCTATAGGAAGCCAAATAGTACGAGAAATCTTCAAATTTAAACCTAATAATCTAATATTAGTAGATGTAAATGAAAATGCACTATATATGCTTGAAAGAGATTTGGATTTTGAAAAGAGTCATACAGATGCTTATAATAATGTCTCTTATATTTCAGAAATCGTGAGTATTCGTGATAAAGAGGCATTAGGTGAGGTTTTTGATAAGTATAAACCAGATGTAGTATTCCACGCTGCAGCTCATAAACATGTTCCTTTAATGGAACGTCGACCTCAAGAAGCTATAAAAAATAATGTTTTTGGTACAAAAAATGTTATGGACGTTGCGATTGAGAAAAATGTAGAGAGATTTATTATGATTTCTACAGATAAGGCGGTTAATCCTGCAAATGCGATGGGGGCATCTAAACGTCTTACGGAAATTATCCTTCAATCAAAAGGGGATAAATATAATACTAAATTTGCGGCGGTAAGATTCGGAAATGTTCTTGGATCAAATGGTTCTGTAATTCCTATTTTCAGAGAACAAATTAAAAAAGGTGGACCAATTACTATTACGCATAAGAATATTATTCGTTACTTTATGACAATTCCGGAAGCGGCACAACTAGTGTTACAAGCAGGATATTATGCTAGTGCAGGAGAAATCTTCTTACTTGATATGGGAGAACCTGTAAAAATTATAGACCTTGCGACAAACTTAATTAAACTATCTGGTTTAGAGCCATATAAAGATATTGATATCCAAGAAATAGGGCTTAGACCCGGAGAAAAAATGTATGAAGAGTTGTCGTTAGACTATGAAAATAGTGAAAAAACAGATAATGAGATGATTTATAAAAATACTACGTTAAATATTAATGTTAATGAATTAGATCAGAAGTTAGCGGAATTAAAGGTATGCTTGGGCATGCTTCTAATGAAGAAATCAGAAATAAATTATTCGAAATTATAAATTGTTATAACGGCTAAGGTAAGGTAAATCTAGAGTTTGAATTGAACTCTAGATTTTTTTTTGAAAAAATATTTATTTGAAGCACCTTATAACTAGCGATTTTTTCAATTTTTTTATAAAAATATATTGTGTAAAAAAAATTTAAGGAGAGAGAAAATGAACAGTTTACATACATCTTTAACTCAACTACTGAAAAAATTAGAAGATAAAGAAGTATTAAAAAAAGGAAAAGCAAATACTGATAAATTTAAGGCTGAAGAGTTAGCAAAACTATATTAGGGACCGTTTTGTTGAAAACTATCCAGAATTAAAAGTTAGAAGACTAATGGGATCAGTACATTACGCAAATACTTTTGAAAATAAAGTTTTACAACAAACTGCTTTTTTAGTTGATGAAATTAGTGAGTATATGTTTGCGTTAGAAATAGCTAATCGTGACTTTGTAGTTGGTTATTTTAATACTCTAATTATTGATCCAGAGATAGAGGCAACAGAATTTAACTTTGTATTAATGGAAGTTAATAGTTTAATAGAAAATAGTTTTCTAGAACTACCAGAAGAGGAATAATAATGAAGATTTTAATACCTACCGCTAAAGAATTAAATAGTAAAGCGGAGAAAGTATCTGGGGAAAAATTATCGAAAAAAACAAAAAGTATAATAAATGAATTTTCTTTAAAAACAATTGAAGAATTAAAGTCAATTTACAAAATAAAAGAGGATAAAGCTAAAGAAGAATATGCTCGTTGGGAAAAATTAACTAAGCAAGACGCAGATAGTTATCCTGCATTGGAGCTGTTTAATGGACTTATGTATAGAAATATTGTTCGTCAAAGTTTTAATGAAGAGGATAGGGAATATATAAGTAACTATGTTTTTATAACTTCTGCATTATACGGAGTTATAAATGCGTACTACCCAATAAGTGAACATAGACTAGATTTTTTACAAAAGTGTAAAATAGGGAATACTTCTCTAAAAAACTTTTGGAGAGAGGATTATGATAAAGCTATTGAAAATGATGATTTTGTTATATCGCTATTGTCAAGTGAGTTCGAAGAGGTTTTCTCACCAGCTTCACGAGATAAATTTATAAAAATAAATTTCATGGAAGACAAGGATGGTGTTTTAAAAACTCATTCTACAATTTCCAAAAAAGCACGTGGGAAATTTTTAACAGAACTTATTAAAGGTAAAGTTACAGATATAGAACAAATAAAAAAATATAGAATTTGATAATTTTAAATATATAGAAGAGCAATCTAGTGAAAAACTATTAGTTTTTATAGCGAAAAGATAAAAAAAGAGAAAATATAAAAGGAATATAATTTATGAAAACAGAGATAAAAACAAAGAAACTATACTATGGATTTCCTGTTGTATTAATAGGGTATAAAGATAGTAAGTGGAAATATAATGTTACTACTATGAGTTCATCATACTCATTAGGTAATACATTAACTATAGGTTTAGCAAGCAAAAGCAATGCAGTAGCAAATGTAAAAAAATATGGTGAGTTTACTTTAAACATTCCATGCCAAGAAATCCTAAACAAAGTAGAGATAGCAGGATTCCACTCAGGTCAGAATAAGATTGGTATGGCAGATATTACTTATGATTTAGGTGAAAAGGTGGATGCCCCATTATTAGATGAGTGTTTACTAAATATTGAGTGTCGTGTAGAGCATATAGTAGAACATGGTGACTACACTAATTTTATAGCTACTATAGAGCGTAGAGTTATATGTGATGAAATGTTAAATGAAGATGGTAGTTTAAATAGTAGAGATTTTAACCCGATATATTTTATGGGTGATGATAAAGAAAGAGTATACCGCTACTTCAATAGTGACACTAAAAAACTAGGTGAAAACATGGGTTGTAGCGCAGAAGACGATTCAATTTGTGGATAAAAACGAGGAAAAGGATGAACTTTTAATTAAGGTCATTCTTTTTTTATTAATTAGTGATAAAGAGTAAAACTATGGTATAATAAAAAAGAAACTAATATAGATATAATTAAGAAAAATAATTGGTAGGTGCTATGAGGAATATATTAAAAAAAGCAAGCATAATATTAGTAGGTTGTATGTTAGTAATAAATGTGGGTTGTGCAAGAAAAGGAAGTAGAGCATGGGTTGAAAAACAAATATCAGATATAGAAAGAGTATATCCAACAGAGAATGCTGAAGATTTGTTTGAGAAGTTTCCCAATGGTTTTAAAGTAAGCCAGACAAGGGTTTTTGAAGAAAATGGTCAGGAGTACAGCATAGACTTAGAAATGGTAGGAGATAAAAATACTAAAAAAATAGTAGGAAAAGTGAGCAAATCTCGCATAGAAAAAGAACCATATAAAGAGATAATAGAAAAGGAAAGTGAAGTTGAATATAAAAAAGGGCAGAATTTAGTATTAGCTAAACCTGAGTTGACAGAAGAATTATTGCCTAGAAATTATTTTTTATTTCAGAAATTAAAATTAAATAAGGATATATTTAAACAGCTAGAAGTTGAAAAAAATTTATATACTCCTGCAACTGAGAGATATACTATAAAGTATAAAATTACTAATAATGAGATAAATGATTACTTTAATTTAAATAATGAACAAATAAAATTAGGAGTAAGTGGGGAATTTAATGAGGAGGATAAGACGTATTTTCATTCAATTACAGTAAGTGATGGGAATAGGGATTTCTATGAAAAAGTTGTTGAAGAAGGAGAGAGAGTTAAAAATGAAGAATAGTGTTCTCTTTAGGTATGAAAGGGAAAAGCTAAAGTCAAGTAGACAGGCACAAAAATGAGAAATAGTGTTTTGTATGTATATATAGTTTTATAAATTTACAAAGTTTGATTAATTGAATGTAGATGGGATTATATGCGGGATAGAGCTTACTAAAATAAAGCCAGTATGATAAATCCATTTCAGTACTTGTATATATTATAATTAATGAAAAAAGTGTAAGTAAAGGTGGTCAGAGTAAATGAATAATATAAGAGTTAAATCTATATGGATAATATTAGCAATAATAGTATGTGTAGTATTATTTGTTTATAAACTTCAACCCAGTGAAGAAGATATGAAAATACAGCACGAAAAAGAGAGAATGGTGCAATATGTAATAGAGAAAGTTGAGTTACATGATAAAGAAGAATTAAAAAAATAAAAAGTTATTGAATTAAAAAAATTACTCAACTGGTGCTTGAGAGGTATTATAGAATTAAATCAAAAAAATACAGAATTGTATTAAAAGAAGAACGATTTGGTGAGGATATAAGAACAACAAGTTATAATCCTGATGAATTAGATTTTTAAAGATGAGAAAGTCAATTATAATAATTCAAAAAAATATTGTTATAGAGTATAATTAGGAGGGAATTATAAGGATACAGACTTAAATTATAAAGGGAATTTCATTAGATTCATATAAATACAGTCTCGCAATAGAAAATAGAGAGAATGATATTGAATAAAAAAATAGCATTGTTAATTGCTGCTTTTTTTATCCAAAGTTTATTAGGTAGATGTATTAAGGAAAAATAAAAGCGATGAAATTGAACAAGATTGAGTAGAGAGTTATATTGTAAATAATATTAAAATGATACAAAGCTGAGAGATAAAAATAAAAAACAAAGTTTAATAGTATTTATTTTTATTATCTGATTATCGATAATGAGTAAAACTATGTTATAATAGGAAAAACGATCTATCTAAAGGAGGTTGTTAAGATGAAAAAAGAAAATAAATCACAAAAAACATTAAAAAATATATTAAAAAAGGCAAGTATAATATTAGTAGGAGGCATATTAGTAATGAATGTAGGTTGTGCAAGAAAAGGAAGTAGAGCTTGGGTTGAAAAGCAAATATCAGATATAGAAAGAGTATATCCGACTGAGAATGCTGAAGACTTATTTGAGAAATTTCCCAATGGTTTTAGAGTAAGCCAAACAAGGATATTCACAGAGAATGGTAATGATTACAGTATAGATTTAGAAATGGTAGGAGATAAAAATACAAAAAAAATAGTAGGAAAAGTAAAAAAGGTATTAGTAAAAACAAAACCATATAGAGAGGAAGTAGAAAAAGAAAGTGAAGTGGAGTATAAAAGGGGAGAGAATTTAGTGTTGGCAAAACCTGAACTGACAGAAGAATTATTACCTAGAAATTATTTTTTATTTCAGAAATTAAAATTAAATAAAGACATATTTAATAAGTTAGAAATAGAAGACAAGGCATATAGTTATGAAACAGATAGATATGACGTTGTGTATAAGATTACTAATAATGAGATAAATAATTATTTTAATTTAAATAATGAGGAATTAACATTAAACGTAAAAGGACAGTATAGTGAAAAAAACAAAATCTACTTTCATACTATAATGATAAAAGATAAAACAAAAAAAATTGATTTTCATGAAAAAATTGTAGAAGAAAGAAAGGATATTAGAAATGAAGAATAGCACGCTATATGCATCTGATTTGACTTATGAATTTGAAAGGGCAAGAATACGAGGAGAGGCAAATATCCATAAAGCTGTTAAAGATAGTATAGCATATAGCTACCCAGAAAAACTAGAATATTTAGAAGACACTTACGACGAAAAAACAGGTACTAGTGCAACAGCTTTTAGAGATAAAGATACAGGAGAAATAATTTTATCTTATACAGGGACTAATTTAGAATCTGGATGGAAAGAAATTTATAAAGATGTAATAAAATCTGATGTAGGAGAAATTGGTTTTGGATCGGGCTCTACACATTATGAACCAGCGTATGAATTTTATGAAAAAATTAGAGAAAAATACGGAGACAATATAATACTTACAGGACATAGCTTAGGAGGGAATGTTGCTCAGAGGGTTGCATTACAATATAATGTTCAAAAAACAATTATCTATAATCCAGCCCCTCTTTATATGCCAATAGAACAATTGCCTGCAACACTAGCACTAAAGGTTAAAGGTAATGCAATGGATATGCTATTGAATAAATTTGGAGTAAATCTAAAAGATGCGATAGCCTATCCCATGAAAATTTTAAAAAATAGTGTGTTAGATCTTCTTGGGGTTGAGTCAGAAGAACGCAAAATAGAAAATTCAGTAAAAACATTCACAGGACAAATAGTAACTATAAGGTCAGAATACGATTGGTTAACTCATGGAGCTGAGTTTCTTAATGGGAAATATATAGGAATACTATACACTTTAAAAAATGGTAAAATTCATAGTATATTAGATATATTGAACTCAGAAAAATCACAGGAGGAAATAGAAAACTTAACTAAACATTTATTTTATTCTAAAACAAAAATAGATATAGATGGTGATGGGAATGTTGATATAAATTTAGCTTCGCTGAATCTTACTACCAAAAATCTTTTAAGTGACAGTGTGGAAATCACAGCAGGTGGAAAAATTCAATTAAATCCTGATGTACTTAAAACATTAAGCAATAATATTAAAACGAGTGTAATATCAGATTTAGAAGAAATAATAAGAATAACTAATTTATGTATAGAAAAAAACAATAGTGTTGAAGCAGACTTTAATAAAAGAAAAGAGCAAGTTAGTGAAAAAATAAAAGAGGAAATCAATAATGCTCAAGTACCATTGGTGCTAGATAATTTAAGGGATTCAGTAGGAGAAATAATAAAAAATAAAGACTTTTTAAGTGAATTACAAAACTACTACGAACTTAAGATGGAACAATTTGGACATAATGAAAAGCCTTTGCTTCATGGAGCTGAGTTAAATCCTCATCTATATAACCTACAATTAGGTGTAATGAGGCATGCAGTAGAGCCATTGTTAAATCAATGTATAAAGGAAGAAACAAATGTAGCCTCTGATTTGTTTAAAGGTAGGCTAACAATCCTAAAATCATGGCAAGAAGTAGAAAATGGTACAAAACATCTATTAGAAGAGAGTAAAAAAACATTTGAAGGAGATGGGTTAAGAACTGGGAAAGAAGATGGAATAAGTCAGTCTTTAACGCAGGTTCTAAAAGTGGCTAAAGCTAATGCTGAAGAGCTAGGGAAATTACTACAAAACACTGGAGAATTAACACAAGGTTTGGCTGTGAATTTTGAGGCACAAGATAAGTGGATTGAAGGAAGAATAAGTAACGGTGTTTTTGTAGGGAGTAATGCAGTTAGGTCTATGCCAACTAGTTATAAAGCGTATTTAGAAAGAGATGGAATATTCGATGATGTGAGTGGGGTAATACAGGCATTTGATAAGCAAGTAGAAAAACGTAGTAAAGAATATGCTAGTAAAGTAACAGAAGTAACAAGTAGAAGTCTGGATACTATTTCAAAAGGATTAAACAACTGGTTAACATATGTAGATGATGTAGAAAGTAAAATGACAGAAATAGAAGGGAATTATCCAATGACTGTTGAAGTAGAGGAGAAATATACTGAAGACGGGGAAAAAGACTCTAAAACAAAAAGAAGGTATTGGGGAGAATTCAAAAGGTTATATCCAGATGCGGTAGTCACTAATATTTCCGGAGTTCGAGAGAAAATCACATCTAAAAAAGGTCGAATTGAAAATACAATAAAAACAATAGATAGCACAAAAAATAACTTAGGAGCACTTCAACCAAATTTAAAGAAAATTATTGAGGAAGGTGTCTATAAAGCCTTTGATTTAGATGAAATAGTAAATAGTCAAAAAGTAGTGAAACAATTAGTTGAAAAAATTCAAAAAGAAATAACATATGTAAAAGGTCATATAGGGACAGAAAATATGAGCGGGAAAGCAATACAAGCTTTGGACAATAAACTAGATGAAGTAGGAAAAAATCTAGAATATTATAAAACTTTTATAGGGGATTGTTTTGGAGATCAGAGTTAAAAATATAAGTATTTTTAACTTAAGGCAACAAAAATGTTATAATGATATATTATACAGATAATTATAAAAGAAAGGAGGAGAATTATGACTTATTACAATTTGCAAGTGCATAGTGCCTATGATTTATTAAATAGTACGATTAAGTATACTGAGTTATTTAGTAAGTTAAAAAAAGATGGGCAGGATAGTGTAGTTATTACAGATCCAACTCTTTATGGTGCAATTAAAGCTCATAAAATCGCCAAAAAGTTTGATGTTAATTTAGTGCACGGTTTAGAAATAAAGTTAGGTTATGGTATTAGTTTTCTAAAATTCAATATATTATGTAAAAATACCGAAATGTTTTATCGTTTGTTGGAAATATCAACAATGATAGAAAATAAAGTAGAGTGGTCTATTGAAAAACTTGTCGAAGAACTAAAAAAATCTAAAGAAGATTTTGTAATTATTGTTATTGATGAACTTCGAGACAGTATGGAGTTTAGTTACTTAAATGATGTGTTAAAAGGTTTTGATTTTTATTTTGGATTTAATGAAAAATTCGACGGTAGTCTTTATCAATATTATAATGTAGTTTATACAAAACCAAGTTTTTATTTAAATAATGATCAATACCAACAAGTAATTGTTAGTCGTGCAATTAGGGACAACGCCAAACTTAATATTACTGAGTTAACCACGACTACTGGTAGTAAATTTGTTAGATCTCAAGAAGACTTTAGGAATTTACTAAATGTTGATAATCCATTATTGAAATCAATGTTAGAAAAAGCACTAGTTAAACAAGCAGAAGTCATTGATAAATGTCGATACAATCTAGAATTTAAAGGATACCATCTACCTAAATATAAGTATGGAAAAGATGAAGATGTATTCCAAAACTTTTCATCAAGAGACTATCTGCGTTATTTAGTTCAAAAAGGTGCGAAAGAAAAATTATTTGGTAAAGATTTATACAAGTATAAAAAACGCTATGAGTATGAACTTAAAATCATCGATGAAATGGGCTTTAATGACTATTTCTTAATAGTTTATGATTTTGTTAAGTATGCCAAAACTAACGGAATTTTAGTAGGGGCTGGACGTGGTAGTGCAGCGGGAAGTTTAGTTTGTTATTTATTAAACATCACAGAAGCAGATCCTCTAGAATATAATTTACTATTTGAAAGATTTCTAAATAAAGAGCGTATCTCTATGCCGGATATTGATATAGACTTTCAGGATACGCGTCGTGATGAAGTTATTAAATATGTAGAAGAAAAATACGGTGAAGATAAGGTAGCACAGATTATTACATTTACAACGTTTCAATCTAAAAGTGCTGCGAGAGAATCTGCGAGAATTCTGCAGTTTGATGATAATGCCTTGAAGTTTATTAGTAGTAATATTAGTTCTACAAGAACTTTAAAAGAGTGTTATGAAAGTTCTGAGCCATTACGTAATTTTGTTAATGAAAGTACTATTAATCGTCGTTGGTTTAGTATAGCGCTGAGTTTAGAAAGTCTTCCGAAAAACCCGTCTGTTCACGCTGCGGGGGTTGTAATAAGTGATAATAATCCTCTTGTGAAATATGCACCTCTTGCTGAATCTAATATGACTAAATATTTAACACAGTGGACAATGGATGATGTCGAGAGTGTTGGATTACTAAAAATAGATTTTCTTGGAATTAGATATTTAACGATGGTATCTAGCATTGTTGAACAGATTAAGAAGGAAAATCCAGAGTTTGATATTACAAAGATAAATTATAAAGATCCAAAAGTATATAATCTATTTGCGGAAGGAAGAACGGAAGGTATTTTCCAATTTGAATCTAGTGGAATGAAGGAAAAACTACGCCTTCTTAAACCAACGGAGTTTAACGATATTGTTGCGATGAATGCCTTATATCGTCCAGGGCCTATGGCGCAAATAGAAACTTATATCCGAAGAAAACACGGGGAAGAAAAGGTAAATTATCCTCATCCTAATCTAGAAAAAATTCTTAAAGATACATATGGTGTAATTGTTTATCAGGAACAAATCATGCTTATAGCGGTAAATTTTGCTCATATGTCACTTAACGAAGCGGATAATATGAGGCGAGCTGTTAGTAAAAAGAAAAAAGAAGATTTGGAGTATTATGGACGAATTTTCATAGAAAAAGTGTAGCTGCTGGTTATGACCGTAATGTGGCTAAGAGTTTATTTGACCTTATCGTTACATTCGCTAACTATGGATTTAATAAGAGTCACGCGGTTGTTTATAGTATGCTTGCGTACCGCTTAGCTTATTTGAAAGTTTATTATACTAAGTACTTTATGACTGCGTTGCTTAATAACGTTATTAGTAGCGAGAAAAAGATAAATGAGTATAAGCAGGAACTTAATAATTTAGGGATTAAATTGGTAAAACCTGATGTTAATGTTAGTTTAAGTGACTTTAGTGTTTATAAACAAGATATAGTCTTCGCGCTAACTGCTATTAAAAATGTTGGATATCGTAGTAGTTATGAAATAGTTCAAGATCGTTTGAACTTTGGTAAATACTTGGATATTGATGATTTCTTAAAAAGAATGAATAAAAAAGTTGATTATCAAGCAGCAGCTTCTTTAGTAAAAGCAGGAGCGTTAGATACTTTTGGTTATAATCGCGCAACGCTTATGAAAAAAGTTAAAGATTATTATGAAGATAATCGCCAATATATAAACAATGTTAGAGTAGCATTATCCGCAGAAACAGGTCTAACTTTAAAAGTAGAAGAAGTTGAGGACTATTCTATTACCGAAAGAATTCAAATGGAAAAAGAAGTTACAGGTACATATTTCTTAAAACACCCTGTTCAAGTGGAAAAAGAAAAATACTCGTATCTTCCACTGCAATATATTGGTCGAGATATAACGGATAGTTATGTAGAAGTTATCACGAAGAAAGAAATAAAAACAAAAAACGGAGACTACATGGCATTTTTAACTGTCAATGATGGTAAAAATGATTATGATGTAACGGTGTTTCCTAGTGTTTATAAATACGCAAATACTTTTATAAAGGTCGGAGAGTTTGTAGTGATGACTTTGAAAAAACAAGTAAGAAATAATAGAGAACAATACATACTTGAAAAGTTTGCTAGTTTAAAAAATTATAATAATTTTTGTCTGAAAAATATAAAAATTATTTATACTGTCATCGATGAATCGATTTCTCAGCTAATTTCTAACTATATTACTGATAAATCAGCTGTTAAAGGTGGTTATGCTACGTAGTAATAATTCAACGCAGGCTAAAACAGTGTATATAAAAAATGAACAGGAATTTGTTCATAAATTTTTGGAAAATCTACCTGAAAAGCCTTTAAAACTAGCGTATAAGGATAAATAAGAAAAAATATGAACAAAAAACAAACAATACCGTGTTTTGACTAGAAAAAATAGTTAAAATATGGTATTGTTGTTAAGTAAATTTAAAAATATTAATCTAAATAAAAACAGAGGAAGGTAAAACTACATGAAAAAAATCGCAGTTTTAACAAGTGGTGGAGATGCACCTGGAATGAATGCAGCTGTGCGTGCCGTAGTAAGAACAGCAATCTTCAATGGTTTGGAAGTATATGGAGTATTTCAGGGATATAAAGGACTAGTAGAAAATAACATCAAGAAATTAGAGGTAGGTGATGTAGGTAACATCATTAACCGTGGTGGAACAATGCTTTATTCAGCTCGTTTACCAGAATTTGCTAATCCAGAAGTAAGAAAAGTAGCTATTAAAAACTTAGAAGACTTTAGGTATTGATGGATTAGTAGTAATCGGTGGAGATGGTTCATATCGTGGAGCGATGGCTTTAAGTAACGAGATGGACATTAAAACAATCGGTGTACCAGGAACAATCGATAACGATATTTGTTGTACAGACTACACTATCGGTTTCGATACTGCCTTAAATACAATAGTAGATGCTATCGACAAAGTACGTGATACAGCATCAAGTCATGAACGTGCATTTATTATTGAAGTTATGGGGCGTAATGCTGGTGACTTAGCATTATACGCTGGTATCGCTGGAGGAAGTGAGAGTCTTCTTATCCCAGAGAAAAAAGAAGATCTTGATGAAGTAGTAGCTCGTATTAAAGCTGGTGAAAGTCGTGGTAAAAAACACTCAATCATCGTTCTTGCTGAAGGTGTAATGGGTGGACAAGAATTAGCGGCTAAATTAAAAGAATTAACAGGTGAAGAAGTACGTGCGACGATTCTTGGTCACATCCAACGTGGTGGGACTCCAACAGCACAAGACAGAGTATTAGCATCACGTTTTGGTAACTACGCAGTTCAATTACTAATCGCAGGTAAATCTGGACGTGCAGTAGGTATTCAAAATAACAAACTTGTAAGTACTAAATTCGAAGATGTATTTAGCGATGTGCACAATGTCGATTTATCAATCTACGAAGTTTCTAAACAACTTTCAATCTAAAAACGTTTTCTTTGTTTGTTAACGTTGAAAATTTGAAAAAATGTTTGAAAACATATTGAAAATAAGTTAGAATATATATTAACGATAAAATTATGAGGTAAATTAATATTATGATACAGAAAAAAACTAAAATAATTTGTACTATTGGACCTAAATCTGAAACTAAAGAAAGACTTACTGAAATGGTAGAGTTAGGAATGAATGTTTGTCGTCTTAACTTCTCACACGGTGACTATTCTGAACATGGAGCTCGTATCCAAACTATTAAAGAAGTAAGAGAAGAAACAGGAACTAACTTAGCTATCCTTTTAGATACAAAAGGACCAGAAATCAGAACTCACAATATGGAAAATGATGCAATTATCTTAGAAACTGGAAAAGATGTTATTGTATCTATGTCAGAAGTTCTAGGAACACCAGAAAAATTCTCTATCACTTATGGAGAATTAGTACACGATGTTAAAGCTGGTGATACTATTCTTCTTGATGATGGATTAATCGGATTAACAGTTAATAGTGTAGATACTGCAGCTGGATTAATCTATACAACTATCCAAAATGGTGGAGTACTTAAAAACAAAAAAGGAGTTAACGTACCAGGTGTTTCTACAAAATTACCAGGGATTACTCCAAAAGATGAAGAGGATATTCGTTTCGGATGTAAAAATGATATCGACTTCGTTGCTGCATCATTCGTTCGTACTAAAGATAACGTATTAGAAGTTAGACGTATTCTTAAAGAAGAAGGATGCGAACACGTTCAAATCGTTCCTAAAATCGAATGTCAAGAAGCTATCGACAATATTGATGAAATTATTGAAGTATCAGATGGTATTATGATTGCGCGTGGTGACCTTGGAGTTGAGGTGCCAGCTGAAGAAGTACCAATCATGCAAAAAAATATCATTGCTAAATGTAATGCAGCTGGGAAATTCGTAATTACAGCTACTCAAATGTTAGATTCTATGCAAAAAAACCCACGTCCAACACGTGCGGAAGTATCAGACGTAGCTAACGCTATCTATGATGGAACTGATGCAATCATGTTATCAGGAGAATCAGCAGCTGGTGAATACCCAATCGAATCTGTTCGTACTATGGCAACAATCGCTAAACGTACAGAGGAAACACAAGACTATTCTCGTATCTTAAAAGATCGTTCAAGAAAAATTGTATCTAAAGATATTACAAATGCAATTGGTGTATCTGTAGGATATACTGCATTAAACTTAGACTTACACACTATCGTAACTTACACTGAGTCTGGAATAACTGCTAGATTAATTTCTAAATACCGTCCAAACGCAGCTATCTTAGCTGTAACTCCAAGTGAAAAAGTTGCTCGTGGATTAAGTTTAGTTTGGGGTGTAGATGCTAAAGTATCTGCTCAAGTTAAATCAACTGACGAAATGTTAGACACAGCAAAAGAAATCGCTAAAGAATCTGGATATGCTAAAAAAGGTGATGCTATTGTAATCACTGGTGGTATCCCAGTAAACACTTCAAGAAGTAATGTAGGTTCTACAAACTTCTTAAAAGTATCTGAAATAGACTAATAAAACTGAGAACTCAAATTCAAATAGAATTTGAGTTCTTTTTATATACTTATAAAACAAAAGTAGCCTTTTGGAGGCTACTCTCGTTAAATGAACACAAAATAAAAAATTTAGGGTAAATTAGTTATTTTGTAGTTTGCCGAAACTAGAAAGTTTCAGCATTAAATTAAAAGTTTATTGTTAAAAAATTTTAACAACCAAGGTTAATAAATAGCGATTTATGCTATTAGGAACGGTTTTGCTATTCTCAAAAGGTCAGAGAATGCTTTTTCTATTAACTCCAAATTAGTTTATTATAAAATATTATGCCGTTAATATGTGAATTATGTTAGTTAAGATTCGGACGATTAATAAATCTCCATCTATATCTCCTGGTATGTATACTCGACAAAAATATTATATAACTAGTCTCACTATAAAAATATCAAGAGGTAACAAATAGAATAATTAAATTCAAGGGATATTTTACAAATGAAATTATTATATAAAAATAATAAACTAAATAAAACAACCGTTTACATTTTTTTATTTTATCAAAAAAATATACAATATGTCAAATAGAAAATTAGATTTGATAAAAAAATATAAAAAAATATTTTCCAGTTTTCAATTTCAGGATAATTACAAAGGTTGATGTTGAGGTGTTTATAGGGGTAAATTAGAATATGCAAACTAACAGAAAAATTATATTATTTTTTTAAAAAAATATAAAAAAAGTAAAAATATGAAAAATATAGATTATGTTAAAATAGAAAAAAACAGGAAGGCAAAATATTACTCAAAATCTTTAGAATTAGATTTTTGTAGTTTACCTTCCTGTTTAATTATATTAAAGGGCTATCTATTAACAATATTTGGAGAATCACCAGTTGTAATAACATCTACTGCTGCATTTAATGCACCTTCTACAAGGTTTTTAACTGCTGTTTCAGTATAGAAATGCTGTATGAGGAGTATAAATGATATCATCTCGATCAATTAATTCTTGCATAAGTTTGTCGTCGAAATCTTTATTAGAGAAGTCTTTAGGAACATAGTTTCCTTCATTTTCGTAAACATCTAAGCTAGCTCCTAATAATTTTCCGCTATCTAAAGCTCGGATAACAGCTTTTGTATCTACCAAAATACCACGAGCAGCATTAGCGAAGATAGATCCGTCTTTCATTTTGCTAAAGAATTCATCGTTAACCATGTGTCTGTATTCTTTAGTAGCTGGAACGTGGATAGTAACTATATCTGCTTGACTTAAAAGCTCATCGATAGTATCAACATATTCTAAAACTTCGCGAGCAGCATCACTAGGGTATAGATCATAACCAATTACTTTGCAACCTAATCCTTTAAATAATGTTGCTGTTTGACGACCGATATTTCCTGTTCCTAAAACACCGACAGTTTGTGTTCTAAGCTCTTTTGAAATAATATTTTTATTCCAAGTAAAGTTATGTTTTTCTATATTGTTAAGTATTTTTTTAATATTTCTGCTAATGTAAAGAACAGTAGTTACTACGTGTTCTGCAATAGCGTTTGGTGAATAACGAGGAACGTTTGTCATACTTATTCCTAGTTCTCTCATATATTTAATATCGTAAATATCGAATCCAGCCATACGGTTAGCTATAACTTTAAGACCTTGTTCTTTACCATAATCGTAAACTTCTTTAGCGAAAGGTCTATTTTGGAACATTACCGCTCCATCTTTTCCGTCTAGCAAGTGTTTTGTTTCGGCTTGAAGTTCACCTTCATGTAGGTCTATTTCCACATCTGGATGTTCTTTCATCCAAGCGTCAACAAATGGTCGTTCGTCTTCTCTTAAATTAAATAGTGCTAGTTTCATAATTGATTCTCCTTTATTTAAAATTGTAAATGTTTTCATACTTATTATAAACTGTTTTAAATTAATGTTCAATACTGTTATAGTGGATGAAAAGAGTTGGAAAAAAATATATTAGTATTATTTGATAGGATTAAGAGTGCTAATATTTTACAAAGTAAAATTTAAATTATGAAATCAATGATTGGCGTATATAAATAATTATATAAATTTTTTTCAAGAGTATAAATTGTATATACTAAAATAAAGTTACCAAAAGATAATTTTTAAATCTATTTAGAAAAATATCTAAATAGGTATTGACAAATATTAATGGTAGGACTATAATCTAATTAGATAGATATCTAAATAGAATTGCAATTCGATATGAAAGTGGTGATATAAATGGGATGAGTGAAACATTAAAAGCAATTTCAGATCCGGTTAGAAGAGATATATTAGATTTACTGAAAGATGAGAAGAAAAGTGCAGGGGAATTAGCTGAAGAATTTCATTTAACTGCAGCGACAATCTCTTATCATTTATCTAAATTAAAGAAAGCTGGGTTGATAATAGAAAGTAAGTATAAAAACTATGTCTATTATGAACTTAATGCCAGTGTTTTTGAGGAACTGTTAGTGTGGTTGTATGAATTAGGAGGAAAGAAAGATGAGAGTTGATAGAAAAACATTGATATATAGTGTTGTAATTTGTTTGTTGCCAATTTTAATAGGTTTATATTATTATAGTGTACTACCTAGTGAAATAGCTATACATTTCGGTGTTGATGGAAAACCAAACAGTTTTATGAGTAAAGATATTGAGATTATTGTTCTGCCATTGTTTTGTGCAATATTACAAGTAGTAATTTCTTTATCTGCTGATGCTAAAAATACACCTAAAAAAGGTGCAGTGTTAATAAAAAGTATTATCCCTATAGTGAGTGTCATAGGGCAATGTGCATTACTAACATATGCAATGAATAGTAGTTTTGAGATTAGAGAGTATACAGTATTTACAATAGGTATAATATTTATGGTGTTAGGTAACTACTTACCTAAAAAAGAATTTTGGGGTAAATACAACTTTAAACTATTTGGATTAGAAAAAGGTGTAAATGAACAAAAAGTTATTCGTAGTTACTCTAAAGTATTGGTTATAGGTGGAGCAGTAATATTCTTTAGTGCGATGATTAATCCTATAAGTTCAATTATTGCTATAACTATTTTTGCGTTAATTTGTATATTCCTACCGTTTTATCTTATGAAAAAATATAGATAAGTAAAAAGATTCTGTATTTAGTTTATTAAATAGATTAAATACGGAATCTTTAGTAATAGAGATATTTTAACTCTATGTAAACTGAGAAAACTATAATGTATTAACTAATAGAATGAAAGGGAATAGTGCAATGTTACAGTTAAAAGATATAGTAAAAAAATATAATACTGGGGGCACGGAGGTAGAAGTATTAAAAAAGGTTAATATTTCTTTTAGAGAAAGTGAATTTGTATCGATTTTAGGTGCTAGTGGTAGTGGGAAAACAACACTATTAAATATAATAGGAGGTCTTGATAAGTATTCTTCGGGAGATATGCTGCTTATGGGACGCTCTACTAAAGAATTTACAGATCGAGATTGGGATAGCTATAGAAATGGAACTATTGGTTTTGTGTTTCAAAGCTATAACTTTAATAGGGCATCTAAGTGTTATAGAAAATGTTAAATTGGCTCTATCTATCTCTGGTGAATCAAATAAAGAAAATGATATAAAAGCTAAAAAAGCATTGGAAGATGTTGGACTAGGAGATCATCTGTATAAAAAACCTAATCAGCTATCCGGTGGTCAAATGCAGAGAGTTGCTATTGCTCGTGCTTTAGTAACTAATCCGAAAGTTATTCTAGCAGATGAACCTACTGGAGCTTTAGACAGTAAAACTAGCGTTCAGATTATGGAGCTTATAAAAGAAATAAGTAAAGAGAAACTAGTTATTATGGTAACTCACAATCCAGAGTTAGCACGTAAATATAGTGATAGAATAGTTAGTGTAAAAGATGGGAGATAATAGAAGATACTAAACCGTATATTGAGCAAGAAGGAAAACAATGGATATGAGTTGAAGAAAACAGCAATGGCATTTAGTAGTGCTATAAAGTCTAGTTTTAAAAACCTACTTACTAAAAAGTTTCGTTCATTAATGACCGTTGTTGCTAGTAGTATAGGGATTATAAGTATTGGATTTAGTACTAGCTATATCATCAGGTATGGATAAGTATATTCAAACTATGCAGAAATGAGAATTTATCTAGTATGCCGATAACAATTAGTTCGAATCAGATTAATTTTGGAATAGGTGAAGATAACAACACATCTGATTCTAGCGAAGAGAATCTTGTTCCAAAATCACGTAGGGATGTCCATAAGAACCTGTATTCAGAAGATGCGCTAGGTAATGGGGAAACATTCATTAAATATATTCAAGAAAATGCTAAAGACTATTATTCAGCGATAGATTTTGCAAAAGGGATATAAAATAAAAGCTCTTACTAAAAACACTAAAGGTGATATAGTAGATGTTAAAATGGATGGTCAAGATAATTTCCGAGGAAATACTATATTTAGTGTACTACCAGAAGATAAAAACTTAATAATGAATCAATTTGAAATAGTTAAAAGTTTGGAACAGAATTTTGAGTATCCTAAAGGCGATGAAGTAGTATTATTTACAGCGAAGAATAATGAAATAGATAAAAATGTTTTAAAAGCTCTTGGTTATAGCGAAAATGCTAAAGTGAAATATGAAGATATTTTAGGTAAAGAATTTAGTATAGTGGATAATAATAACTACTACACTAAAGTGGAAAATAGATTTGTTCCAGCTACTGTTGATGAGAAAATGTATAATGCTGGTACAAAAGTAAAAATTGTAGCGATAGCTAAAGCTAAAGATAGTTTTACAGCACCTCAATTTACATTAGGGTATACAAAAAAACTACAAGATAGCTTATTATCTAAAGAAGTATCTTCGGATATAGTAAAAGAGCAAGAAAAAGATAAAAGTAAAAATATTCTAACTAATACAAAAATGGATAATGAAGTGGCAACAGAAGTTTCTATCTGGTTTAGGAGCGAATACTGAGCCTAGTTCGATATTAATTTATCCAAAAACATTTAATGACCGAGATAAAATAGCAAATACTATTAGTGAGTACAATAAAAAAGTCGCAGAAAAATATGGTGCAGGTACAGAAGATTATAATAAGTATAGTATTACATATTCTGATATGGCTAAACAGATGACATCAATTATGTCGCAAATGATTAATACTATTACATTGATATTAACTGCGTTTGCGGGTATTTCATTAGTTGTATCATCAATTATGATAGGGATATTGACATATGTTTCGGTAGTGGAACGAACTAAGGAGATTGGTATTTTACGAGCTATAGGAGCGCGTAAAAAAGATATTACACGAATCTTTATTGCGGAAGCGGGATTAATAGGGTTTGTATCTGGTGCAGTTGGTGTTATTGTATCCTTAGGGTTAGCTTTACCGATTAGTAAAACTATAGCTAGAGCTCTAAAAATAGATAACTTTAGTGCTGGCTTAGATATAAAATCTGCGGTAGGATTAATACTATTGAGTGTAATACTAACCTTGATAGCTAGTGTAATACCATCAAAAATGGCGGCTAAAAAAGATCCAGTCGAAGCTTTAAGAACTGAATAAAACAAAAATAACCACCTTTTTAGAGGTGGTTATTTTTTACTGTTACTTTGCTAGAAAATATGTTATAATATTGTAGAACTTAGAGAAAATATTACTGGAAGGTGTAATATAGTTGAAAGAGCATAGTTATTATATGGAGTTAGCGTTAGAAGAAGCGCGGAGAGCGTATGAAAAAGGTGAAGTTCCTATTGGAGCGGTATTAGTAGTGGATGGAGAAGTGGTTGCGCGTGGGCATAATACACGTGAAGAAACACAACAAGCTTTGAATCATGCAGAAATGATTACGATAAAAAGAGCGTGTGAAAAGCAAGGGTTTTGGCGTTTGGACAATAGCTATTTATATACTACGATTGAGCCGTGTGTTATGTGTAGTGGTGCGATAGTTCAAGCGCGTGTAGAAAATGTAATCTACGGAGCGAAAGATCCAAAATATGGTTGTTGTGGAAGCTGTATGGATTTAGTTTCTGATAATAAGTTTAATCATCAGGCTACTGTCATATCTGGCGTATTAGAAGATGAATGCTCTTCGTTAATGAAACATTTTTTCAAAGAATTAAGAGAAAATAAAAAGAAAAATTAATATGTATATACAAATATATTATTGAAGTTTAATGTGGTAAATTACCTAAAATAGAAAAATAAAAAACAAGAATAAATAAATATAATGACGATGACTAAAATTTTTAAATAATAATCGTCATTTTTATTTTATGTAAAGAATAATCAATGTTTTATAAGGTTTATAAAAAAATAAAAAAATTCTAATCTAAAAAAACTTAAAATTTCTTTTTAAAAATATTTGATTTATTACTATCATTATTACTTGAAATTTGATACAATATAGCTAGGAAGTAGAGGTTATTTCATGAAAATAGAAAATGTAGTGAAAAAGTTTGATAAAAATGATATTTATCTTTGCCCGAAATGTGCAGCAGAAGCTAAAATAGAAGGAATAAGTTTAATCTGTGTTGATAACCATAGATATGATTTCTCAAAAAAAGGATATATTCATTTAATAAATAATTATAAACCCACAAAATATAATGAAGAATTGTTTGAAGCGCGTAGTACTGTTTTTAATAATGGTTTTTATGGAAATGTGCTAGATGCTTTAGGTAGTCTAATAGAGAAATATGCAAGAGATAGAGTTTTAGATATTGGGTGTGGAGAAGGCTATTATATTAGAAAACTTAAAGAAAAGTTTCCTGATAAGTATTTCTATGGTCTGGATAATAGTAAAGATGCCATAGAACTTGCGGTAAAGGAGGATAAAAAAAATTCTTATATGATAGCGAATCTATCAAATTTGCCATTTAGAGATAATAGTGTTTCGTGTATTCTGAATATTTTAACTCCGGCTAATTACACAGAGTTTTTTAGAGTTCTTGGAAAAGATGGATATTTGATAAAAGTTATTCCAAACGCAGAGTATTTAAAGGAAATACGTTCTATTACAGCTGCTAAGGAGTATAAAAATGATGATACTATTTCTCTAATTGAAGAAAATTGCGAAGTAGTGGAACGTGTTAATGTGAAAGAGACGTATGTATTAGATTCATATTTGGCGGAAAACTTTTTAAAGATGACACCACTAACATTTTCGAAACAAATATTAGAAAGTGATATTCAAAAATTAAAAGAAATAACTATAGATTTAGAGATTATAGTATGTAAAAAATAAATAATAATTATGTTTTCTAATCAATGAAAGGGGGATATTACAATGAATGCTAATTGTTATGATCGCGTAGTGGAGGTAAAAAAATACATAAAAAAACCGTGGCCAATGAATTCTTTGAATTTTTCACTTAAAGAAGATATGTATCTTATGAGGGAAGCAAGTATTCGTCAGACTCATTATTATCTATGTCAAAAAGATGGGAAAACGTATCTAATAGATAGTGATAACCACAAAGATGAAATATCAGGGATAAATTTAAATAAGTTTGTTGAAATAGAGATAGATGATGCTATTTATAGAAAGTATAGAGTACTTAAGTAAAATGATAATTTAATAGATTTTAATACGAATGACGTGCAGTAGTTCTAGTAATGAGGTGCTAGAGAAAAAGGTGAGAATCATGTATGTAGCGTATGATGATAATAATAAAGTATGTAATGCATTGGATACTGATATTGAAAAAGCAAATAAATACCATTGTCCAGTTTGTGGAGAAAAGGTTATTTTTAAAAAAGGTGTGAAGATACAATCGCATTTTGCTCATGTTAAAAATTGTTCATGTGATTATGAGACTTATAAAAAAGAAAGTAAAGAACATTTAGAGGCGAAAAAGGATTTGTATAACCACTTTAGAAGTATGTATAAAAATGTTGAAGTTGAGCATGTTTTCAAAGTAGGAGAAGGAAATATTCAAATAGCTGATGTTTTTATTAGGGATAAGAATATTGCTTTTGAATATCAACGCTCGGTAATTCCGTTAGAGCTCATTAAGCAACGAACCATAGGATACGAAAAAGCAGGAATAAAACTTATTTGGCTAATAGATACAAATAAATTCATAAAAGAGTTGAAAAGCTATGATGGTATAAGTTATATAAGGTATGCTCCTTTCGTGGATAATTTTTTGAATTATTATAAAGGGAAAGTGTTCTTCTATGGTTGGGATAGTGAGAATAAGAGTTTTGAATTATATCAACTCTGGGCACATAATCTGAAAAAGAGAAATGCCGTTTGTATCAAAACAACTGTTAGTTTAGATAAATTTGATATTCCATTGGATTTAAGATTATCGGAGAAGGATTTGACTTCTAAATTATATCCATCAGATATTGAAACTATGTTTATGAACAAATTAAATATGATAAAACGGTAAAGAACAAAGTACTAAGTATGTTTTATAATCAAAGGATTGAATTGAATAATATTCCGGAGGTTATTGGTGTTAATATATTAGAACAAATTTTAATAATAACGCCTTTAGTCTATTGGCAAGGATTAATGTATCGATTTTTTAAGGAAGGTAAAACATATGTAGAGCTTATTCGCATAATGAGAAATGTTATAGAAATAAAAGATAGTATCTACATTAGCGATAAACAACAAAATGAGATATTTTTGAAAGTCTTTGATAATTATTACAATTTGTTAATTGCTAATGAGGATTAAGGGGTTAATTATGGGAGAAAATTATGAGATGTTAACGAACATCGAAAAAAAGATTATCCTTTCATTGGTTGCGATAGAAAAGGTTACGACCTTGAAGTTGCATAAGGTGTTTAAGGAGTTAGGGTGTGTAGAAAAGGTATTAGACTTAACTACTCAGGAATTTGAAATTTTTTTCGGGGATAATGCAGAAGAAATTCAAACTAAGTTTAAATATAATATGAATTTCGATTTTAAGAGGTATTTTGAGTTTTATAATGTGAAGTATATTTTTTGTGATGATATTTACTATCCGAAAAGAATTTTTAAGACTATATGATTTTCCTTTTGTAATTTTTTATAGAGGAAATATAGAGTTGTTGCTATTTAAGCGTAAGATATCGATAGTAGGTAGTAGAAATAATACTTCGTATTCAGAAGAATCATTAGAAATAATAGTACCTCATTTAGTAAAAAATTATTTTCTAATAGTTAGTGGGCTGGCCTACGGGGTAGATAGTTTGGCTCATGAAAAAACTATAAAAAATGGAGGTTTTACAATAGGGGTAATTGCTCATGGTCACAATATAATATATCCCGAACAAAGCAGATATCTTTATAAGGAATTAGAGAAAAAATATTTGATTATATCGGAGTATGTACCAACTTCGCCAATAAGAAAATATAAATTTTTGGAAAGGAATAGATTGGTTGCGGGGTTATCGAGTTCGTTATTAGTCACAGAAGCAGCTAAAAAAAGTGGTACATCTAGAACTGTAGATTTTGCTTTGGATATTGGAAATAGTGTATTTTGCCTTCCGGGAAAATTTGGGGCAAAAATGAGTTGGGCTATGAATGAATATATTAGAGAGGGGGCGATAATGGTAAATAAATTAGAGGATTTTGGTGAAGAATTGGGATTTTAGTACAGATATTTGAAAGGATGATGAAAATGACAGATATCTTATTTATTAATCCACTAGGTTGGGATAGATATATTTGGACGAGAGTTCTGGAAGATATGCCAAACCAAACCTTTGATTTTATTGAATTTACAGAAGAGAGTTTTAAATCTATATCAAAAAAAGAAATAGAGACTGAGCTGTTAAATAAAATGACTAAGGTTAAAAGAGGTGGCTATATTATTAGTGCATCTTATGGGACAGTTGTTTTACTTAATGGATTAGAAATTTTTGGTGAATACCTTAATGAAGTTAATTTAATGGTAATTGAGGGATTAGAGCCGATACCTCCTAAATCAGTGTTAAAAACATATTTTGAACCAGAGATAAAGTTCGCTAGTAAAGAAGAATATCTATCAAAGACGCTTAGTGAAGAAGAAATGCAAGATAAGTTTTTAGTGGAGTTACTCCTAAGAAAACTGAGAAAAAGAGGTAGTGAATATGTGATTAGTCCGTCAGCAGAGTTAGAGTATGATTACTTATCTCTGTATGCAGGAATAGATAATTTAGGGTTATTAAAAAAATGTAGAGAAGTATTTAATAGAGTTACGATTTTCTCTTATTTTAAATTAATACCGGCAAATTACATACAAATAGAAGAAAAGGATCATCTGCTTATGGTGACTAAACCGGAGATGATAGTAAAAGAGTTGTTAGGGAAAAAATAATGCAAGATTGGTTAAATAACAAAGTTAAAAAATCTAGAGAAATAATATCGAGTAATCCAAGGAGGTATTATGGTGGTATTAAAATTTTTCTAGGAAACGAATATGATATATAATGAAGAGTAGCTGATAATAAAGTTGTTGGCTGCTCTTTTTTATATTAAGTTGATATAGTTGATATAAGGTATCAATTATAGTATAATTGTACAGCTAAAAGATTAGGAAATTAAATTAGGAGATTGAATAAATAATGAGAGATTTTTTTGATGTAATTAGAAATAGAAGATCGGTTAAATACTATGATGAGAGTATTAAAAATACCTCGT
>BNJT01000791.1_pt1 | contig 91025 bp, 123 predicted proteins | sample 8540491 | NCBI WGS metagenome assembly BNJT01 (sample SAMD00202455, study PRJDB9452) | human saliva metagenome | host: Homo sapiens | reverse complement strand
GGAAAAAAATAAAAAAAGTGCGGTTAAATGGAACCGCACTTTGAACCATTACTAATACATCAATTTAGAAGTCAATGCTTGCGTTTAAGCTAAATGTGCGTGGTGCTCCAGAAACTAAATATCCATAATTAGGATAGCCGCCAACAGATTCCCAATATTTTTTTGTTGGTGAGATTATCAATTCGCGCTCTTAGTGTGATAGGCGTGTTACCAATGATTGCGATATAACGAGCTCCCACATCTACTTTCGTCCAGCCTTTAACTTTCAGTGTATTTTGTGAATCTGCATAGCTTGAACCTGTGTAGGTAATACGAGATTCTAAGGTAAGTCCTTCTAATGCTCTCACATCATATTCTAGCCCTAGATTGCCTTGAAATTTTTGGTACACCAATCGTGTATTTGCCTTCTGTTGTGTTAGAACCCTGTTTTACGTTGTTTGGCTTGTAAGAATGTCACACCGCCTAATAAACGAATATTCGATGTGATTTGCCCGTAAACATTTATTTCTGCCCCATTATGGCGATCTTTGCCTTTTGTTGTGTAGTAATTATTACTATCTAAATAACCACGCGGTTTCTCAGTACTAAAGAGTGCTATGCTTGTGCCAAATCCACTTTGTGACTCATATTTAATGCCAATTTCTTTTTTTGTTTAGAAATATAAGGTTTTTTTGTGTTTCACCTTTATTTACTGCAGTGCTTGGAGCGGTATCTCCTTGAGCAAGGCTTTCGATATAGTTTCCATAAATGGATAATTCGGGTAGGATTCGGTAAACAACACCAACACTTGGACTAATCCGTGAATCGTTATAGTAACCGCCTTCAACTCCTGTATTGTATGCGAAATCTCTTGAAACAATTTGTTGCCAACGAGCACCTAAGGTCACTTGAAGTTTTTTTATCTAATACCGACAACGTATCGCCAATAGCAACGCTATTTAACGTTGCTCGATGTTGTAGTGCAGGTGATGAAAGATCATTGCCTTTTTAGTGCATTCGCAGAATAAGCAATACTAGAAATGAATGTTGGGTGATAAAGATTAGTTGCAAACGTATTTTTCCAGTCCATGACATAGGCATTTTTACGTTTTTCTTGATAACGATTGGCGGATAAGACCACGTCATGTTCCACTTCATTTGTTGTAAAATGACCTTTTAATCCTATTTCGCTCGTGTGAATAATGTTGCGTCGAGTATTATCAAAACGGTATTCAGTGCCATTACCATTAATATTGCTCACGCGTAAATTAGCCAATACATTCGCTTCTTTACCATATCGATAGCCATAAGCGGCATAAGCCGTTAAGTTTGGATGAAAATCATATTCTGCGCGAAATGTGCCGAAAATATCTCTTTCTTCAGAATAAGTCCATCCTTGTCCCCAATTGCTACGAGGGTTAGGAGTCGAAGGAACCATGGTTACACCAGATAGTGTAACACTTGGACGTGGGCTGTCTAAGTAGTTTTTCTGATAGCCTAAATCTGCAGATAAACGTACTGTTTTAACTTCCCAGTCTAGTCCTAAATGGAAGACTGTATTGCGAGCATTGTCATTATCAATGGCACTTTCTCCTTCCGTATGAGCGGCATTTAAACGCACGCCGAATTCTCTATTTTCACCCAGACGGCGAGAAATATCTGTAGAGATATTTGCTCTTTCATTGCTGGAGTAGCCTAAATTTAAGCGGTTAAGGTCTTCAGCTTGTGCACGTTTTGGCATTAATGCAATGGTTCCGCCAATTGAACCACCTCCTGGTGCCATACCGTTTAAGAAGGCTGAAGAACCACGTTGAACTTCTACACGTTCAAACATTTCAGAGGCGATATATTGACGTGGCAATAAACCATATAAACCGTTATATAGAATATCGTCGGAATTGGTAATGAAACCTCGCATAAAAATAGGACTCTTGGAAATTACCAAAAACCACGAGCAACACGGACATTTGGATCGTTTTTTAGTACATCTGCCACACTACGAGCTTGTTTATCTTGAATGAACTTGTTGGTGTAGCTTGTTGTCGCAAATGAGCTTTCTAAGTTCGATTTATTTCCTAGAATACCAATACGACTACCGCTTGCAACTTGGCCACCCGCGAATTCTTTGCTTAATCCAGTTTGCGAGGCATCAGCACTCACTTCAATGGTATCCAGTTGCTCAACATTTTCTTCCGCATAAGCGGTGTTCATTGCAAGTAAAATGCTACTTGCGACAGTAGTTAAAAAGAAAGGATTTTTTTCATTGTAAAGTTCCTTTTGTGTTGATAAAAATGATATTTTCTCGGTTATTATGTGCGAATGTCGCACAAATTCAGTTTGGATAATTAAATTTTTCGCATCATCACTAAAAAAATAGCTTCCTCCTAACAAAGTGGCGATAAGGCCAGCAGGAATTTCATAAGGGAATAAAACTTTGTCGTCCAACCCAATCCGCTAAAACCATAATGGTTGTCCCGAGAAGTGCAGAAATAAGTAACTGATTTCTGGCTTTGTGAACGCCTAAAAAAATTCGTTAAATGTGGTACTAGAAAGACCGATAAAGCTCAACGGTCCGACCATTAATGTGGCGATGGCTGTCAAAGATCGCACTAAATAAAATCAGTATCCAGCGGGTGAGTTTCTAAATTTAGCCCTAAACGCTTTGTGCTATGGGGCGCTTGTAGGCAGAGTAAATCTAGCCAACGACTAAAAGATTAAAGACTCGATACAGTAGCGCAAATGCCAACAGCTTAGTATGAAAAATGGCACAGCAAGCTTTCGAATCGAGTACTTTTGTGTCGAACCCTGATGTCCACTGAAATTAATTGGTTTGCACGTGGGTCACCACTTGCAATGACAATACGTTGTAGCCGTATCAAACAAGGCAGAAAGACTAATTCCCCGTGAGCAAAAGAATTTTTCTCGGGGAGCATTCCATTCCGTTGATTGATCGCCGCCAGAAATGGCATCAGTGCGATAAATGCTCCGACAGATACCGGCAGATCCAAAAATAGTATCGTTTGTTGTGCGAGAAAAACAAAAGAGCAACACTAAAATCCCCATACTCAGCTCCAGATGAGACGCCGAACAATTCCGGGACTTGCCATTGGGTTTAGGGTGAGGCGTTGTAACAGCACGCCCGCAACGGAAAGCAGAAATGCCTGCGCAAATTGCAATCAAATATACGCGGATAACGCAACTCAAGTAATCTCTAGATTAAAAGGATTATCAGGCATGGGCACTTCTACTGTAAGGATAAAACTGCACTTTTTCCCCTACGCAAAGTACAAGCTAGCATCACACTGATCGCTAATAAAAAGCGATAATCAACGATTGTAAAGTGCGGTCGATATTGGCGAGATTTTTGCAACGTCGCGTTTTCAGTTAATCGTCCTGTGTTTGGCAAGCGCTCGAACATCAACCACAGTAGCAACGGTGTGCCGAGTAGTGCCGTCACTGGCACCTGTCGGCAGACTGATTTGATAATAAAGATGTGATGAGTGCAAAATCAAATCCGTGATAGCCAAAGTACTAATGCTCCCAGTGCATTATAGAGCCGATAAGCTGCCATGTTTAAGGTGCGTACGCCCAGTTTGACGGATAATCGTCGCCGCCGCTAATCCCGACAAATCCCAATCATTCCCTACTTTGCTGACTACGGAGGCAAATCAAATAAGCACTCAGTTACTACGCCAATAAAGCGCAGTTTGCCCTACAGGCACACCCGAGACTTTTGGCGTTGCTGTCATTTAACGTCAGAAATACTGAGCAGTCGGGCGAATAAAGGCAAAAAAACAATGGCAAAACAGACCGCACTTTGTAGACTTAATAGTTGGCTATCTCTCCAGCTTTCCTGCACCAGTGAGCCAGCTCCCCACAAGGCTAAAAAGCCACGAGATTCTTCAGGGATAGAACAACATCATCATACCCGTAAATGAACCAAAAAATACAGATTGACCACAAAGGCCTGCTAAAAATCAATAAACAAAGTGGTGACATGGTTTTTACGCATTGCAAGGGTCATCACTAATAGCAAACTCAATGCTGCCCCCAATAAGGCAATAGAAACTTGCACCCATTTCGAGCAGTTTGTGGGAGCAAAAAAATTGTCGACTAAGAATACATGTCATTTGAGAGCCACTGCTGATGCCAAGCGTATTGTCGGAGGCTAGTGGATTGCTCATCACTTGTTGCAATAACAAACTGGCAAAAGGCTAAGGCTCCACCTGCTAGTAACGCCATTGCAAATGCGTGGCAGGGCTGTAGATTGCAGCAAGTAATAGATCCAAGATTATCAGTATGTTGGAATACTAACCAGATTGATGTATTTTCAGGTACTTGGGCATGGAGCAAGGAAACGGTCAATCCAACAAAAACTGTGACCAATAATGCAAAGAACAATTCTAGTACGATTTACCATGCCTCACCTCCATGAATTAAGCTTTCTGTTAGAGTCTGTGCGAAACGTTCGGCAGAAGGAATACCACCAAAAGACCAAACAGCAGGTAATACAAGAGCATCCTTGGCTAAGGGTAAATATTGCCATAAGGTGTTATGTGTTAGGGCTTGGGCGTGATATTATTCGGATAAGGGTTTTGACGACAATAAATCGCGTATTTTTGTGGTAGGTGAGCAAGCTCGGTAATTTCAATATTTTGAAAACCCCCAAATGTTAACCTCAGGCAAATACGCATTCTGAAAAAGCCCGAGTTGTTTGAATCGACTGCGCCCGAAAAAGGCTATTTTCACCATAAATGCGTAAATGACGCGTATCAATAAATTGCACGAAAGCGACGTGGACGTTCGTGCAAACTGCATTGATGTTGGATAAGTCGTTCTCTTAATATTTTGCAATGTTAGAGGTGTAACGAGTAATTAATTTTTTTAGCACGCTTCGTGGTTTATTGATAATTTCGGGCTATTTCTTGTGTGGCGGCTAAGATGTTTTTGCCAAAGATCACCTGCTTTGATAGAAAATGTCACGTTATATACTCTTCCATAAGACGACAGTTTTTCATTTAACGCTGCGTAGAATTGCGCTATGAATGAAAAACGTCAATGGCTGGGCTTTTGACGTCATGAGGATAACATAGAAATGACTCCAAAATTCGGTTGTAAGCGAATGCCTAAATCAATGGTATCTTCAGGGAAGTTTCGGTTCCATTACCCAGGTTTCGATAACTTTGTATATCACCGACGGCGATTGCGATTTTCTCACCGAGTGCCAATAAGGTCTCAGTAACAGTCCAATCCACAGTGGCTATATTTTGCTTGTCCTTCATCAGCTTGGACATAAATGCTGAAAAAGTGCGGTCAAATATGAGCAGTGAGATTTTTTCATATTATGTTCGCAATTAATAAAAAGCTCACGGGGACGATGAGCTTCAGGATGGTCGATGCACATTTAATTTAATGCCGTAAATATGCTTGAAGTGATGACGTATTGACAATGTCATGCGCATTGCCTTGCGACCAGCAGTTTTGCCCACTATGTAGACGCAACCAAATGATCGCAAAAACGAGATGCTAAATTAATATCGTGAATAACGATAATCACGCCTAAATTTAACTCGCGACTTAATTGGTAGACAAGCTGCATTACTTCTACTTGGTGGGCTATATCTAATGCCGCAAGAGGCTCATCTAGTAATAAGTATTGGCTTTGTTGTGCTAAAAAGCATCGCCAACCAAATACGCGAACGTTCGCCACCCTGAAAGTGTATCCACAATCTGATTGGCAAATTTTTCTGTATGGGTGAGTTCAAGAGCACGCTGAATGGCTTGTTTATCAGCACTTGTTTGCCGCCCGAATAAACCATTCCACGCATAACGCCCCATTGCAATAAGTTCTTTTGCTGTCATATTGGTGGTTTGTGGTAAAGATGTTGCGGCAAATAAGCAACACGTTTAGCAAATTCACGGCTGTTCCAGTGATTAAGTTTTTCCATCCAACAAAAATTTCACCACTTGAAATAGGGTGCTGGCGAGCCATTAATTTAATTAATGTGGATTTGCCTGAGCCATTATGCCCAATTAAGCCATAGACATAGCCCGCTTCAAAAATTAAGTGAAGTTGGTTGGAGCAAAGTGCGGTGGGGAATAGAAAAAGAAACTTGATTAAGCTGAAACACAAACTTTCCATATAAAAAAATCTAAAAAGTACCGAGTATTGTATATGATAATCATTTTCGTTTCAATTTTTTTTGGAGTGCTTTAAAAGTTAATTACTCCATTTCTAAAAAAACAAAATTTTGAGGTAACGCTAAATAATTTTGAGTTATGAAAAATAAATTAAAAAAATGTTGAATTTTTTTCAATTGTTTGTCAAAAATACCGTCATAATTAAGAAATAGGGTAGAGAAGATTAGAAATGAGATGAATAAATAAAGCCTTGATATACAAGGCTTTATTTGAGGTATTGAAATAATTAGAAAGTATCTGAAAAAAAGTGATTTTTTATTCCCACTCGATAGTTGCTGGGGGTTTTCCGCTGATGTCGTACACCACGCGGGAAATGCCATTCACTTCATTGATAATACGGTTAGACACTTTGCCTAATAAATCATAAGGCAAGTGAGCCCAATGTGCGGTCATAAAATCGATTGTTTCTACCGCACGTAGTGAGATAACCCAATCGTATTTACGGCCATCGCCCATCACACCTACAGATTTTACTGGTAAGAATACGCTGAAAGGCTTGGCTGGTTTTTCATACCAACCGCTATTGCGTAATTCTTCGATAAAGATCGCATCTGCACGACGTAATAAATCGCAGTATTCTTTTTTCACTTCGCCTAATACACGCACGCCTAAACCTGGACCAGGGAATGGGTGGCGGTTGATCATTTCAGCCGGTAAGCCTAATGCTAAACCGATTTTACGTACTTCGTCTTTAAATAATTCACGTAAAGGTTCAACTAAGCCAAGTTTCATATAGTCTGGTAAGCCACCTACGTTGTGGTGTGATTTAATCACATGTGCTTTACCGGTTTTGCTTGCTGCAGATTCGATGACGTCAGGGTAGATCGTACCTTGTGCCAACCATTTCACATTAGTGAGTTTTTTCGATTCATCATCGAATACATCCACGAATACTTTACCGATAATTTTACGTTTCGCTTCAGGATCCGATACGCCTGCAAGTTCGCCTAAGAAACGGCTTTCAGCATCAACACGGGTAATGTTCAAGCCGAATTTATCGCCAAACATTTCCATGACTTGATCGCCTTCGTGTAAGCGGAGTAAACCGTTATCCACGAATACGCAGTGTAAGTTTTTTTGCCGATAGCACGGTGTAAAAGTAATGCAACCACTGAAGAGTCCACACCACCAGATAAACCTAAAATCACTTCATCATCGCCCACTTGCTCTTTAATGCGAGCAACGGCATCTTCGATAATGTTTTCTGCTGTCCATTTGGTTTCGCAACCACAAATGTTCACCACGAAATTCATCAATAATTCCAAACCTTTTTTGGTATGGGTTACTTCAGGGTGGAATTGTACACCGTAGAAACGACGATTTTCGTCAGACATTGCCGCAATTGGGCAGGTTGGAGTCGTACCGGTAACTTGGAAGTTTTCAGGTAAACGCGTTACTTTATCGCCATGGCTCATCCATACATCTAATTTGCTATCGCCATCATTTAAATGAGCGAAAAGTGCGGTCGGATTATCCATTAAAACAGAAGCATAGCCGAATTCACGATGATCAGAGGTCTCAGTTAAACCACCAAGTTGCATTGCCATGGTTTGCATGCCGTAGCAAATACCCAATACAGGCACGCCGGCATTAAATACATATTCAGGTGCACGCGGGCTGTTTTCTTCAGTGGTACTTTCAGGACCACCAGAAAGAATGATACCGTCTGGATTAAATTCACGGATTTGTTCTTCAGTCACATCCCACGCCCAAAGTTCGCAGTACACACCGATTTCACGCACACGACGTGCAATCAGTTGAGTATATTGTGAACCAAAGTCGAGGATCAGGATTTTATGATTGTGGATGTTTGTCATTTATAATGCTCTTATTATTGATAGTGTAGACGGTCAATTTTCTCCAAAACTTTGCAAAAATCAACCGCACTTTAAAATAACAAAAGGCGGGCAAAGCCCACCTCATGGATTAGCCCATACGATAGTTTGGCGCTTCTTTAGTAATCGTTACATCGTGAACATGGCTTTCTTTAATACCTGCACCACTGATGCGAACGAATTCTGCTTTCGTGCGTAATTCTTCGATGGTTGCGCAGCCAGTTAAGCCCATGCAAGAACGTAAGCCACCCATTTGTTGGTGGATGATTTCTTTTAAGTAACCTTTGTATGGAATACGGCCTTCGATACCTTCTGGTACGAGTTTGTCTGCAGCGTTATCAGATTGGAAGTAACGGTCTGATGAGCCTTTCGCCATGGCACCTAATGAACCCATACCACGGTAAGATTTAAATGCACGACCTTGATAAAGTTCGATTTCACCTGGCGCTTCTTCAGTACCTGCGAACATAGAACCAACCATTACACAGCTTGCACCTGCTGCGATAGCTTTTGCAATATCACCAGAGAAACGGATACCACCGTCCGCGATAACTGGAATACCACGATCTTTTAATGCCGCAGCTGCATCTGCGATAGCGGTGATTTGTGGAACACCCTACACCGGTCACGATACGAGTAGTACAAATAGAACCAGGACCAATACCTACTTTCACTGCGCTTGCGCCTGCATCTGCTAATGCGATAGCACCTTCAGCCGTTGCTACGTTACCCGCAACGATAGGTAAGTTTGGATATTTTGCACGCGTTTCACGAACACGTTGTAATACGCCTTCTGAGTGACCGTGAGAAGAGTCGATTAACAACACATCTACGCCGGCTTTTCACTAAATGCATCAATACGTTCTTCGTTACCTGGGCCTGCACCTACAGCCGCACCAACACGTAAACGACCGAATTCATCTTTACATGCATTTGGTTTTTGTTCCGCTTTTTTTGGAAGTCTTTAACGGTGATCATGCCTTTTTAATTTGAAAGCATCATCTACAACAAGTACTTTTTCTACGCGGTTTTTGATGCATTAATTCTAAAATTGTTTCACGGCTTGCACCTTCTTTTTACGGTGACTAAGTCTTCTTTTTTCGTCATTAATTGTGAAACAGTTTTGCTTAAATCTTTTACGAAACGCGTGTCACGGCCAGTGATGATACCGATTAAGTTATTTTCAGCATCGACAACAGGGTAGCCTGCGAAGCCGTTTTTCTTCACCATTTCAGCAAGTGCTGCAAGGGTTAAATCTGGCGAAACAGTCACAGGTTCAGAAACGATACCACTTTCGAATTTTTTCACTTTACGAACACGATCCGCTTGGCGTTCGATCGTCATATTTTTGTGAATAAAGCCGATGCCGCCTTCTTGTGCTAAAGAGATTGCTAATTTGGTTTCTGTGACAGTATCCATCGCAGCAGAAAGCATAGGAATATTTAAGCGAATTTCTTTGGTGAGTTGAGTTGAGAGGTTGGCTGTGTTCGGAAGAACAGTTGAATGAGCGGGGACGAGTAGAACGTCGTCAAAAGTCAGAGCTTCTTGTTTGATTCTAAGCATGGCAATATCTCGCTGTTAAAAAAAGTTGTGTCAAAAAAATATTGCGGCGAGATTATACAGATTTTTTTCATGTGGTTGAAAATGAATTTTTTTCGCTTTTATGGTAAGATTTGCCAAGGTTTTTATGAGAAGGAATGAATATGCCATCGTTATTGGATTGTTTGTCTGATTGCCAACCCTAAAGTGCGGTCAGATTTGATGTCGTTTTTTTAAATATTACGTCAAATGAATTGGCGCAAGAAATGGCATTATTGAGAGAAGTGGGATTAAATATTCAAGAAGAAAATGAGATTTATCAGCTGATGCCAGAAATGCCCTTGTTAAATCCTCAAGCTATTTCGACCGCACTTTTTCCTTATTCTGTGCATTATCATCGAACCATTTCTTCAACAAATGAATTTATAACGAATCAAATTAACCAATTAAAAAAAGGTGATTTGTGTTTGGCTGAATATCAAACAGCAGGGACGAGGACGTCGTGGTCGCCAATGGCTTTCACCGTTTGCAGGGCAGTTAATTTTCAGTTTTTATTGGACTATCGATCCTAAAAAAGCATTGGATGGATTAAGTTTGGTGATTGGTTTAGCTATTGCAGAAGCGTTAAATGCAAAAGTGAAATGGCCAAATGATATTTTGCTTTCAGGGCGAAAACTCGGTGGAATCTTGGTGGAGATTATTAATCATAAGAATGGGTTGCTTAATTTAGTGGTTGGTATTGGGATCAATGTAAAATTACCACAATCAACAGAAATTAGTCAGCCGTATGCACAATTAACCGAACAGGATCCAAATATAGATCGTGAAAAGATCCTTATTAAAGTGATTCAACGTATTTATTCTCGATTAGCTCAATTTGAAGAAAAGGGCATTGATGAGGAATTCATGCAACAATGGATAAACCATAATGAATTTTTTGGTGATGAAGTGAATGTCTTTACTGAACAAGGTGCGATTTCAGGTATAGAGCAGGGAATTGATAAACGCGGTTATTTAAAAGTCATAACCGATGAAGGAGAGCGGTATTTTAATGCCGGAGAAGTTTCTTTAAGAAGAAAGTAACAAAAAGTGCGGTCAAAATTAACCGCACTTTTTAGATGTATGCTAAACCACTTTTTGAATAAGCGCTGAAATGTCATCTGCAAATTTTTCATCTCTTGCCATTTTCTCAATTTCCTCAGCAGAATATTTTTCACCGTCATACACGAGCAACAATACTGAGATCATTAGGTTGCAAGAAATGCGTTTCACCGAATTCAGTATAACGGGTGGCGCCAATACTAATAATCGCTTGTTTCGGATAGTTTGCTTGCTCTAATAAAGAAGCAATATGATTCATTGGTCCCTCATCGGGTTGATTATTCATTCTATCCACGATCCAATCTAATAATTGTTGGTGGAAATAGCTATAACCAATAGCAGGACTGTCAATACCATAAGTATTGAGTTCGCCATTTGCGTTTATGGAAAGCAAGCGATACGATATTGATCAATTTCACTTCCTTTAATAAAGGAAGAAAGTGGAATTAGTTTGGTAGAAATACCTTTACTTGCCGATCCCCAGTTTTTCTTTTCACAGATTTTTTTTGCATTAGGACGACGAATAGAGCAGTCATTATAGGCTGCAAAAATAGCGCGGAATAATTTTTCTCAACTTGCTTTCCTTTATAGATAAGATCACAAATAAGTGCAATTTCAGGCTCAATTTGCAGATTATCAGCACCTTGTGGAAAAATTAATTTGATTGTGACTTAAAGGAAAGGTAGAAAGAAAGCCAGCTTTTTCGCTTGGCACATAAAAACGGGAAAAATCGCTTTGGGTTGAATGGCATTTTCTGTTTTTAACTTGAGTGAAATCAGCTGCTTCGCCGGCTTGTTCTAAATGTCCCTGCGAAAATTTCCTGCCACACTGAAACCAATCATTTGTTCAAAAATTCATAAAGACCTCATTAGATTGCTTACTCTTTTTGGGGGTAATTTACCTTGAATGTTGAACAAAGACAATTCACTTTGATGATTAAATCATCAGGTAATAAAAAAATTGAATTTTTTTGTAAAAAAAGCACTTGCAAAATATCGATGAAATGCCTATAATACGCTCTCACACAACGACGCGCTGTTGTGAAGCTTTTAAGAAAAACCAGTGCGTCGTTGTTTTTTGCTCTTTAACAATATATCAGACAATCTGTGTGGGCACTTGTTGATTGACTTGTTTTAAAAAAATTTTTTAATTTTGAAGTCTTAATAGGTGCTAACTAGAAATTCATAATACTTTTTTTAAGTAGTGACATTTTTATGTCAGCAGTATTGAGCGATTGAACTTGAATTGAAGAGTTTGATCATGGCTCAGATTGAACGCTGGCGGCAGGCTTAACACATGCAAGTCGAACGGTAACATAAAGAAGCTTGCTTCTTTGATGACGAGTGGCGGACGGGTGAGTAATGCTTGGGAATCTAGCTTATGGAGGGGGATAACTACGGGAAACTGTAGCTAATACCGCGTAATATCGAAAGATTAAAGTGTGGGACCTTCGGGCCACATGCCATAGGATGAGCCCAAGTGGGATTAGGTAGTTGGTGAGGTAAAGGCTCACCAAGCCGACGATCTCTAGCTGGTCTGAGAGGATGACCAGCCACACTGGGACTGAGACACGGCCCAGACTCCTACGGGAGGCAGCAGTGGGGAATATTGCGCAATGGGGGCAACCCTGACGCAGCCATGCCGCGTGAATGAAGAAGGCCTTCGGGTTGTAAAAGTTCTTTCGGTAGCGAGGAAGGCATTTAGTTTAATAGACTAGGTGATTGACGTTAACTACAGAAGAAGCACCGGCTAACTCCGTGCCAGCAGCCGCGGTAATACGGAGGGTGCGAGCGTTAATCGGAATAACTGGGCGTAAAGGGCACGCAGGCGGTGACTTAAGTGAGGTGTGAAAGCCCCGGGCTTAACCTGGGAATTGCATTTCATACTGGGTCGCTAGAGTACTTTAGGGAGGGGTAGAATTCCACGTGTAGCGGTGAAATGCGTAGAGATGTGGAGGAATACCGAAGGCGAAGGCAGCCCCTTTGGGAATGTACTGACGCTCATGTGCGAAAGCGTGGGGAGCAAACAGGATTAGATACCCTGGTAGTCCACGCTGTAAACGATGTCGATTTGGGGGTTGAACTTTAGGTTTGGCGCCCGTAGCTAACGTGATAAATCGACCGCCTGGGGAGTACGGGCCGCAAGGTTAAAAACTCAAATGAATTGACGGGGGCCCGCACAAGCGGTGGAGCATGTGGTTTAATTCGATGCAACGCGAAGAACCTTACCTACTCTTGACATCCAGAGAACATTTCCAGAGATGGATTGGTGCCTTCGGGAACTCTGAGACAGGTGCTGCATGGCTGTCGTCAGCTCGTGTTGTGAAATGTTGGGTTAAGTCCCGCAACGAGCGCAACCCTTATCCTTTGTTGCCAGCGATTCGGTCGGGAACTCAAAGGAGACTGCCGGTGATAAACCGGAGGAAGGTGGGGATGACGTCAAGTCATCATGGCCCTTACGAGTAGGGCTACACACGTGCTACAATGGCGTATACAGAGGGAAGCGAGAGTGCGAGCTGGAGCGAATCTCACAAAGTACGTCTAAGTCCGGATTGGAGTCTGCAACTCGACTCCATGAAGTCGGAATCGCTAGTAATCGCAAATCAGAATGTTGCGGTGAATACGTTCCCGGGCCTTGTACACACCGCCCGTCACACCATGGGAGTGGGTTGTACCAGAAGTAGATAGCTTAACCTTCGGGAGGGCGTTTACCACGGTATGATTCATGACTGGGGTGAAGTCGTAACAAGGTAACCGTAGGGGAACCTGCGGTTGATCACCTCCTTACCAAAAAAACGAGAGACAATAAGTGTCCACACAGATTGATTGATATATTGTAGACAATATCGAGCAGAAAGCCGTTATTCCCTTTGGGTCTGTAGCTCAGGTGGTTAGAGCGCACCCCTGATAAGGGTGAGGTCGGTGGTTCAAGTCCATCAGACCCACCACTCAAACTGAGTGAGTGATTAAGGTGAATAAGGTATAAATAAACGATGACATGGGGATATAGCTCAGCTGGGAGAGCGCCTGCCTTGCACGCAGGAGGTCAGCGGTTCGATCCCGCTTATCTCCACCACTTATCATCGTTAAGTAAATTGAGTGTTTTATGCACTTTAATGAGTTTATTTAACGATGATAACTGAAAAATGTTATTTCTGTTCTTTAACAACCAGGAAACAAGCTGAAAAACTGAAGAGACTTTCAAGTCCTTTTAAAGGATAAGAAAAAGTCTGAGTAAGAATAAAAATCTTGATTGAACAAAAAGCAATCAAGTGTTTAGTTGAAAAACACAACATCAAGAATTTTTTTGAGGTTGTATAGTTAAGTGACTAAGCGTACAAGGTGGATGCCTTGGCAATCAGAGGCGATGAAGGACGTGCTAATCTGCGAAAAAGCTTGGATGAGTCGATAAGAGGCGTTTAATCCAAGATGTCCGAATGGGGAAACCCAGTAGATGAAGAATCTACTATCACTTACTGAATACATAGGTAAGTGAGGCAAACCGGGAGAACTGAAACATCTAAGTACCCCTGAGGAAAAGAAATCAACCGAGATTTCGTTAGTAGCGGCGAGCGAACGCGAAGGAGCCTGTTAGTGATAATGACAGAGACAGAGGAACAAGCTGGGAAGCTTGACGATACAGGGTGATAGCCCCGTACTCGAAGTCCAGGTCATGGTACTAAGCTAACGATAAGTAGGGCGGGACACGTGATATCCTGTTTGAAGATGGGGGACCATCCTCCAAGGCTAAATACTCCTGATTGACCGATAGTGAACCAGTACTGTGAAGGAAAGGCGAAAAAGAACCCCGGTGAGGGGAGTGAAATAGAACCTGAAACCTTGTACGTACAAGCAGTGGGAGCCCTTTAAGGGTGACTGCGTACCTTTTGTATAATGGGTCAGCGACTTATATTTTTGTAGCGAGGTTAACCGAATAGGGGAGCCGAAGGGAAACCGAGTCTTAACTGGGCGTCTAGTTGCAAGGTATAGACCCGAAACCCGGTGATTCAGCCATGGGCAGGTTGAAGGTTGGGTAACACTAACTGGAGGACCGAACCGACTAATGTTGAAAAAAATTAGCGGATGACTTGTGGCTGGGGGTGAAAGGCCAATCAAACCGGGAGATAGCTGGTTCTCCCCTGAAATCTATTTAGGTAGAGCCTTGAGCGGACACCTTCGGGGGTAGAGCACTGTTTCGGCTAGGGGTCCATCCCGGATTACCAACCCGATGCAAACTACGAATACCGAAGAGTGATACTCAGGAGACACACGGCGGGTGCTAACGTCCGTCGTGGAGAGGGAAACAACCCAGACCGCCAGCTAAGGTCCCAAAGTCTATATTAAGTGGGAAACGAAGTGGGAAGGCTTTAGACAGCTAGGATGTTGGCTTAGAAGCAGCCATCATTTAAAGAAAGCGTAATAGCTCACTAGTCGAGTCGGCCTGCGCGGAAGATGTAACGGGGCTCAAATATAGCACCGAAGCTGCGGCATCAGACGAAAGTCTGTTGGGTAGGGGAGCGTTCTGTAAGCGGATGAAGGTGAATCGAGAGGTTTGCTGGACGTATCAGAAGTGCGAATGCTGACATAAGTAACGATAAAACGGGTGAAAAACCCGTTCGCCGGAAGACCAAGGGTTCCTGTCCAACGTTAATCGGGGCAGGGTGAGTCGGCCCCTAAGGCGAGGCTGAAAAGCGTAGTCGATGGGAAACGGGTTAATATTCCCGTACTTGGATAAACTGCGATGTGGGGACGGAGCAGGTTAGGTTATCGCACTGTTGGATATGTGCGTTTAAGTTTGTAGGTGGGAAGTTTAGGCAAATCCGGACTTCTATTAAACACTGAGAGATGATGACGAGGCTCTACGGAGCTGAAGTAACCGATACCACACTTCCAGGAAAAGCCACTAAGCTTCAGGTTTATCTAAACCGTACTGAAAACCGACACAGGTGGTCAGGTAGAGAATACTCAGGCGCTTGAGAGAACTCGGGTGAAGGAACTAGGCAAAAATAGCACCGTAACTTCGGGAGAAGGTGCGCTGGCGTAGATTGTAGTCCCTCGCGGGCGAAGGTTGAACCGGTCGAAGATACCAGCTGGCTGCAACTGTTTATTAAAAACACAGCACTCTGCAAACACGAAAGTGGACGTATAGGGTGTGATGCCTGCCCGGTGCTGGAAGGTTAATTGATGGTGTAATCGAAAGAGAAGCTCCTGATCGAAGCCCCAGTAAACGGCGGCCGTAACTATAACGGTCCTAAGGTAGCGAAATTCCTTTGTCGGGTAAGTTCCGACCCTGCACGAATGGCATAATGATGGCCAGGCTGTCTCCACCCTGAGACTCAGTGAAATTGAAATCGCCGTGAAGATGCGGTGTACCCGCGGCTAGACGGAAAGACCCCGTGAACCTTTACTATAGCTTGACACTGAACATTGAATTTTGATGTGTAGGATAGGTGGGAGACTTTGAAGCAGTCACGCCAGTGATTGTGGAGTCGTCCTTGAAATACCACCCTTTAACGTTTGATGTTCTAACGAAGATTACGAAACGTGGTCTCGGACAGTGTCTGGTGGGTAGTTTGACTGGGGCGGTCTCTCCCAAAGAGTAACGGAGGAGCACGAAGGTTTGCTAATGACGGTCGGACATCGTCAGGTTAGTGCAATGGTATAAGCAAGCTTTAACTGCGAGACAGACAAGTCGAGCAGGTACGAAAGTAGGTCATAGTGATCCGGTGGTTCTGAAATGGAAGGGCCATCGCTCAACGGATAAAAAGGTACCCGGGGATAATAGGCTGATACCGCCCAAGAGTTCATATCGACGGCGGTGTTTGGCACCTCGATGTCGGCTCATCACATCCTGGGGCTGAAGTAGGTCCCAAGGGTATGGCTGTTCGCCATTTAAAGTGGTACGCGAGCTGGGTTTAGAACGTCGTGAGACAGTTCGGTCCCTATTCGCCGTGGGCGTTGGAGAATTGGTTGGGGCTGCTCCTAGTACGAGAGGACCGGAGTGGACGCACCACTGGTGTTCCGGTTGTGTCGCCAGACGCATTGCCGGGTAGCTAAGTGCGGAAGAGATAAGTGCTGAAAGCATCTAAGCACGAAACTTGCCAAGAGATGAGTTCTCCCAGATTTAAAATCTGTAAGGGTTGTTTAAGACTAAGACGTAGATAGGTCATGGTGTGTAAGCGGTGCGAGCCGTTGAGCTAACATGATACTAATTGCCCGAGAGGCTTAACTATACAACGCTCAAGGGTTTTGGGTGTTGAGAAGACGAAACAAACTCAGAGAAGAAAGAGAAGAAGAAAGTTTTGAAGGTTATCAGCTTGTTTGGTTGTGAGCGCTAGAGATAGCGGAGCAGAAAGAGAGAAAAGTTATTAAAGGAATAATCCTGGCGGCGATAGAGCGGTGGTCCCACCTGACCCCATACCGAACTCAGAAGTGAAACGCCGATGCGCCGATGGTAGTGTGGGGCTTCCCCATGTGAGAGTAGGACACCGCCAGGTACTGAATGTAGAACCCCGAGCTGAATGGCTTGGGGTTTTTGTTTATGGATTTTTATTAAAAACTCTATAGAATGATCTCAATTTTTATTTCTCAATATAAACAATGAAAAACTTTTAGATATTTTGCACAACGCTATGTTGACTGGGTTATTCGATTAGGTCGAGTTCGCTTCTCTTTACTTGGCATTGCTATTCTTGCGATTTTGGCTCTTTGTATACAAATCTTATTAAGTACACTTTTTAGTGATGGTATTCACTGGAGTGATATTGTTCGCTCGATCACTTTTGGTTTATTTACTGCTCCTTTTGTTATTTATTTCTTTACGCTACTTGTTGAGCGATTAGAACGTTCCCGTTTGGAGCTCTCTAAAACGCTTGCTCGATTAGAAAAAAATAATCGTGATAAAAGTACCTTACTGGCTACCATTAGCCATGAATTGCGTACCCCATTAAATGGAATCATTGGCTTAAGTCGAATTTTGATTAGATGATAAATTAACGGAACAACAACAGAATTATCTGAATACGATTAATCTAAGTGCGGTCAGTTTAGGCCATATTTTTAGTGATATTATTGATTTAGATAAGATCGACTCTAAACGTATTGAATTAAATATTCAACCTTGCGATTTCCATTCACTACTTAATGATTTCTATAATTTTGGTACCTTAATGGCAGAACAAAAGGGGCTAAAATTTTCTTTAAACCAGGATGAGAATTTACCTAATTGGCTTTATCTCGATCGTGCTCGCATCAGTCAAATTCTTTGGAATTTAATTAGTAATGCCGTGAAGTTTACTGATAAAGGTGAAGTTATCCTAACAGTACAGAAAAATCCAAGATAATCAATATCAATTTAGTGTTGCAGATACGGGGGGCAGGTATTGCTTCTTGCGAATTGGATAAGATTTTTACCATGTATTATCAAGTTAAAGATAATATTCATCGTTCCGCAGGAAGTGGCATCGGTCTTGCGATTTCTAAGAATCTTGCGCAGTTAATGCAAGGGGATTTAACTGTTGAAAGTGAGTTGGATAAAGGTTCTACTTTTTATTTAACGATTATTGCGGATAAAGCCCAAGCTAATGAGATGAATGCTGAAACAGCCATGCAGCATCTTTCTATTTTATTAGTTGAAGATGTTGAATTGAATGTGGTTGTAGCTAAAAAGTATTCTTGAAAAAGCAGGGGCATTATGTTGATGTTGCCATGAATGGTGAACAGGCGATCCGACTATTTGAGAAAAATACTTACGATATTGTTTTTCTTGATATTAAATTACCTGATATGTCAGGTTTTGATATTGCCCACTATCTGCGTAAAAACTACGAAGAAGGGATTTACGATTTTCTCCCGCCTTTAATTGCCTTTTACAGCGAAACGTGATGCACAGTGAAGAAGAATATCAAGAGCAGGGTATGGATGGGCGTATTACGCAAGCCACTTTCTTTGGTTGAATTACGTCAGTGCTTTAAAACTTTTTTAGGCGATGATATTGAATGTATCTCTGATGAAGAAGAACCTCCTCAGGTTCAAGAAGGCATCAATATTTCACTTATTGAGTTAATCGGAAAATCTCAAGCTAAAGCTAATGTGGAGTTTATTTAAACAATGGATGCCGATTTATTTAGATGAATTAGAAACAGCGTATGACGATTATCTTGTAAACTCAGATATGCAACAAACGGTGTCAGATGTCGCACATAAAAATTAAAAGGTGCAGCTGCGTCGGTAGGACTTGTTAATGTTCAAAAATATCGCAAAACAGGCTCAAGACACCTCACTACCAAATTGGACATCCGATATTGCTTCATGGATAAAGCAACTCAGTAATGAATGGCCTCAAAATTTAGCTGAATTAGAAGCCTATTTAGAAAAAAATAATTCATGACACGTCATTTTCAAATTTTTGGTCAGTGAGAATATGCCGTCTAATTTTGCCGGCAAATACCTTTGATCATTAATGAGTTTTCTAAAAATTCAAAAATCTTCTTGGGACAAGAGTTTGAGACGATCTTGTTTGATGCACGGAAAAGGTATCCATTTAGAGGCGCTCGCCATTGCGGCAGGTACATTGAAAATGAATGGCGCCTTAATTGTCTTGCTATCAAATTGGGAGAAACTTCATTCTCAAATAGATGAAGATAGTCTTCGTTGGTCAGGTTCGATTGAGGCAATTGCTACGCCAAGATTTATGACATATTTTAAGCATTGTATTCATAAATATGGTTTTCCCTGTCCTTTATCATCAAAAATGATTTAAAAATTTGACCGCACTTTTCAGCAGTCATTTGTAAATCACAACGCGACCTTAGATCAGCAGAAAAATCATTGAGCAAATCTTACAAAAAAAGAATCCGAGCTCTACTTTCTTACTGCCAAACGAGGAAGAGGGAAATCAGCTCTAGCAGGCTTATTAGCGAATCAACTGGATACTAAAATTTACCTCACAGCACCGAATAAAAAGTGCGGTTAAAATTTTTGGCTGAATTTTTCACAAAAAGAGATTATCTTTATTGCACCAGATGAGCTTTTTCCTTGCTTTGCAAAATGATCCTTCTTTTTCTGAAAAATGCTTGGCTTTTTTTGTTGATGAGGCGGCAATGTTGCCGATTGCTCAACTTACTGCTTTTTTTCCCAGCATTTTAAAGCATATTTTATTTACGACAACCATCCATAGTTATGAGGGAACAGGACGAGGCTTTTGAGCTTAAATTTAAGCAAAAAAATTAACCGCACTTTTTTTCTGACTTTGAGCTTATTGAACCGCTACGTTGGTCGAAAAGATGATGCTTTTAGAGGCGTTTATCGATGAGCTTTTTATTATTGAAATGTAGAGGATGAGTTTAAACAAACACCATACGATAAAAAGCAAAAGTATGCCAAATTACTGAACGATCACAAGAGGAAATACTTTCTTCATTGTCCCCAATTCTATGGCTTTGATGACATTAGCTCATTATCGTACATCACCATTAGATCTCACGGCGATTGTTTGATGCTAATTCACAGTGTTTTTTTACCGCTGAAAAGTGAGCAAAATTTACTAGGTGCAGTTTGGGCATTAAAAGAAGGCGGGATTGAAGATTCAGCCCTCATTGAAGCGATTCAACAAGGGACTAGACGCCCTAAAGGTAATCTTGTCCCGCAAGCACTTTGTTTTTCATGCTCAACAACAAAAAGGCTTGTGAATTGCATTCTTTACGTATTTCGAGAATTGCGGTTCAGCCTATGTGGCAGCAGCATGGTATTGGTACACAACTTATTGAATATATCACACAAAAATGCCGATGTAGATTATTTATCAGTGAGTTTTCGGTTATACCAAAGAACTGGCTCAATTTTTGGCAGAAATGTGGTTTTTTTCTCTTGTTCATTTAGGCGAGCATTTAGAGGCAAGTAGTGGTTGTTATTCAGCTATCGCTCTAAAAGGGCTTTCTGCACAAGGGCATTGAATTAGAAAAAGAAGCAACGCAATCTTTTTCAACGGAATATACCTTTGTCTTTCCATCCGCTCGTTCAGGAATTTAATAGCATATCAGTAGATTGGGAATTGATTGACGAAGATTGGCTCAGCTTAAAAAATTTTGCTTATTTTCACCGCACTTTAGCTTCCGCTTTGCCGGCAATTCGTCGATTTTTAATGAATTTAGATGAAAAAGATTGCCCTTTAATGAGAGATTATTTCATCACAAAACAGATACCCTATAATAAGAAAAATGGGTTAAAAATTATTACGTTCGGAAATTGCACAAAAAAATTAAAAAAAGGAGGCAAAATGAGCGAACAAGAAAAAAAGGTTGGTTCCGTAAAGCGGTAGATGAATACAATAAATTTTGCAGTGAGCTTGGTTTAGATAAAGGTAGTTGTCGAGGTTGTATGCCACGCATTGAATTTGATGATGATGGTAAGGTAAAAAAAGAGAAACCACTAGAACCACTCAAAAAATAAAAGAAAACAGGGTTAATCAAACCCTGTTTTTTTATACAGATAAATATTGAAAAGTAGAGTGAATTTGCTAAACTAATCAGCTATTCACGCAAAAATGAGATAAAAATTGACCGCACTTATGAAAACAACCTATTTTAATTTTGATATTCCGACTCAGCCCAATGATCATAAAATTCTTGGCAATGTATTAGCGAGTGCAGATGCACTTGCTGTTAGTGAAATTGCAGAGCAATACGATGGATTGACTGTGGTTGTGACACCGGATACCAAAAGTGCGGTTCGTTTATCACAAGTTTTACCGGATTTAACTTCTCAGCCCGTTCAGTTTTTTTCCTGATTGGGAAACGTTGCCTTATGATTCTTTTTCTCCTCATCAAGAAATTATTTCTTCTCGTTTAAGTGCGCTATTTCATTTGCAAAATACTAAAAAAGGTATCTTTGTTTTACCGATTAGCACATTAATGCAACGTGTGTGCCCGCCGAAATATCTACAGCACAATGTCCTTTTGATTAAAAAAGGTGACCGTCTTGTCATTGAAAAATTGCGATTACAATTAGAGTCAGCAGGATATCGTTCCGTAGAGCAAGTACTAGAACATGGTGAATATGCTGTGCGCGGATCACTTTTTAGATCTTTTCCCAATGGGAAGTGCGGTTCCATTTCGCTTAGATTTTTTTGATGATGAAATTGATTCGATTCGTACTTTTGATGTCGATACGCAGCGAACGTTAGATGAAATTCAATCTATTAATTTATTACCTGCACACGAATTTCCAACAGATGAGAAAGGCATTGAATTTTTTTTCCGCACACAATTTAGAGAAACCTTTGGTGAAATTCGTCGAGATCCAGAACATATTTATCAGCAAATCAGTAAAGGCACACTAATTTCAGGGATTGAATATTGGCAGCCGTTATTCTTTGATGAAATGGCAACATTGTTTGATTACTTACCCGAAAAAACGTTGTTTGTGGATATGGAAACAAATCAAGCACAAGGTGAACGTTTTTATCTTGATGCCAAACAGCGTTATGAGCATCGAAAAGTTGATCCAATGCGCCCTCTTTTGCCGCCAGAACGTTTGTGGCTAAGTATTGATGCGGTAAATCATGCATTAAAAAATTATCCTAAAATTAATTTTTAAAGCAGAAAAAGTGCGGTCATCTGTTCGTCAGAAAAATTTAGCGGTGTCCGCATTACCAGCCGTGACCATTCAATCACAGCAAAAAGAACCGTTATCCCAACTTCGACAGTTTATTGAACATTTTAAAGGAAATGTTTTATTTTCAGTTGAAACCGAAGGACGACGTGAAACCTTACTGGATTTACTTTCACCATTAAAAATTAAACCTAAACAGATTAAAACCTTATCTGAAGCCAATCAAGACAAGTTTAATCTGTGGGTAAGTCGTCTTGAGCAAGGTTTTATTCTTGATGAGGCTAAACTCGCCGTTATTACTGAACATGAAATTTTAGGCGAGCGAGTACAACAACGTCAGCGTGATAAACGTAAAGCGGTGAATCCAGATACCTTAGTGCGTAATCTGGCTGAATTAAAAATTGGGCAGCCTGTGGTGCATTTAGATCATGGTGTTGGGCGTTATGGTGGCTTAGTGACACTCGATACTGGGGGATTAAAAGCAGAATATTTGCTGATCAATTATGCGAATGAATCCAAACTTTATGTGCCTGTTGGTTCTCTTCATTTAATTAGTCGCTATGTCGGTGGCTCAGATGAAACCGCACCATTACATAAATTAGGTAATGAATCATGGGCGAAAACGCGTCAAAAGGCTGCAGAAAAAATTCGTGATGTGGCCGCTGAATTACTTGATGTGTATGCCCAGAGAGAAGTGAAAAAAGGCTTTGAATTTAAATATGATCGTGAGGAATTCCAGCAATTTCGCTGCAACCTTCCCTTTTGAAGAAACGCACGATCAAGCTCATGGCGATTAATGCCGTCATTTCGGATATGTGCCAGCCTAAAGCGATGGACCGTTTAGTTTGTGGTGATGTAGGCTTTGGGAAGACGGAAGTGGCGATGCGTGCCGCATTTTTGGCAGTCATGAATCATAAACAAGTTGCTGTATTGGTTCCAACAACCTTGTTAGCTCAACAGCATTACGAGAATTTTAAAGATCGTTTTGCTAATCTGCCAGTTAATGTGGAAGTGCTTTCTCGCTTTTAAAAACAGCCAAAGAGCAAAAAAACAAATCTTAGAAAAATTTAGCCGAAGGAAAAGTCGATATTCTGATTGGAACCCATAAATTAATTCAATCCGATGTGAAGTTTTCTGATCTTGGCTTTACTCATCATTGATGAAGAACATCGCTTTGGTGTGGGACAGAAAGAGAAAATTAAACAACTTCGAGCGAATATTGATATTTTAACGCTTACCGCAACGCCAATTCCTCGTACTTTGAATATGGCGATGAATGGTATTCGCGATCTTTCTATTATTGCGACACCACCGGCTCGTCGAGTGAGTATCAAAAACGTTTGTTCGCCAGAAAAGATGATTTAATCATTCGTGAAGCCATCCTGCGTGAGATTTTGCGTGGTGGGCAAGTTTATTATTTGCATAATGATGTGGCGAGTATTGAAAATACAGCAGAAAAACTGACCGCACTTGTCCCTGAGGCTCGAGTCGTGATTGGTCATGGTCAAATGCGAGAACGTGAACTTGAACGCGTGATGAGTGATTTTTATCATCAACGTTATAACGTATTAGTTTGTTCTACCATTATTGAAACAGGGATTGATGTACCAACGGCAAATACGATCATTATTGAACGTGCAGATAATTTTGGTTTAGCTCAGCTTCACCAGTTGCGTGGTCGAGTAGGGCGTTCCCATCATCAAGCTTATGCGTATTTGCTTACACCTCCGCCGAAATTAATGACGAAAGATGCGAAACGTCGTTTAGAGGCATTAGAAAGTTTAGATAACTTAGGTGCAGGTTTCATTCTTGCGACGCATGATTTAGAAATTCGCGGTGCAGGTGAATTATTAGGGAATGAACAAAGTGGGCAAATTGAAAGCATCGGTTTTTCACTTTATATGGAATTACTTGATGCGGCAGTTAAAGCCTTAAAAAGAGGGAAGAGAACCTTCATTAGAAGAGATTACACATCAGCAAGCTGAAATTGAGTTACGTGTTCCAGCATTATTGCCAGATGACTATCTTGGTGATGTGAATATGCGTTTGTCGTTCTATAAACGCATTGCAGCGGCAGAAAGTAAGCAAGAGTTAGATGAATTAAAAAGTTGAATTAATTGATCGCTTTTGGCCTATTACCTGAAGCAACTAAAAATCTTTTACAAATTGCTGAGATGCGTTTAATGGTGAAACCATTAAAAGTACTGAAGATTGATGCAGGAGCTCAAGGAGGCTTTATTGAATTCTCACCTTCAGCAAAAGTTGATCCTGAAAAATTCATCAAATTAATTCAACAAAATCCAATTGTTTATCGCTTTGATGGTCCATTAAAATTTAAGTTTGTGAAAAGCACTTCCAGAAAAACAAAGAGCGGCTAGAATTTGTGATGGATTTGGTGAAGACGCTTACTGAGTAGGGGATAAATCGTGATAGGTCAAATTCAAACGTACAGGAAGATGACCTATAAGTGTTTTCAATCGATCTTTCAAATATTAATTAAAGGATGTGATTGAAGTAATCTTTTAAGATTTCATATTGGAATGTAAACCCACAGTCTAGCAAATGTTTTGGATAGGCATTCTGACTGTCTAAAAGAATGCAAGCGCGCTCGCCTAGAATAGTAGTTAATAAAAATTGAGGTACTTGAGCAAAACAAGGACGATGTAATGCTTTACCTAATAATTGGTTAAAGGTCTTGTTTTTAACAGGATGTGGCGCAGTAAAATTAAATGCTCCTTCGCAACGGTTATGATCAAGTAAGAAGAGAAGGCCTTTTACCATATCCTCTAACGCGATCCAACTCCAATATTGCTCACCATTCCCTAATTTGCCGCCTAATCCAAAGCGATAGAGCGGAAGGATTTTTGCAAAAGCCCCACCTTTTGGAGAAAGCACTAATCCGGTTCTCACTAAACAGACTCTTGTATTGGCTTGTTTTGCTGCATTTTCCCAATCAATACAAAGTTGAGCGGTAAATTGAGTACTTGGATTTGTGTCTTCAGTGATCACATCTTCGCCACAGTTTCCATAAATTCCAGTTGCAGAACCTGAAATCAGAGCTGGGGGATATTCACTTTGATTAATAAGTTGAACAATCTGTTGTGTTAAATCAATACGGCTATGACGCAGTTTCTCTTTTTGTTGAACTGTCCATTTTTTATCGAAGATTGGCTCTCCAGCAAGATTAATAACCGCATCAAAAGGTATTTCAAGTCTTTGAGTGTTGAAAGTGCGGTCAAAAAATTGAGGTGTTTTTTTCAGGAAAAAAATAGATTGAGCTTTTTTTCAATAGAGCGAGTCAATACTGTAACGCTATCACCACGTGACAGTAGTGCTGTAACTAAAGCTTTTCCAACAAATCCTGTTCCACCGGTTACTAAGATATTCATTATAAGCTGCTTTCAAAGAGCGCTTGAATTTGTGCTAAAAGCGCTTTAATTGTTGTATTTTTTGTTGGGGTGACAAATATAGTGTCATCTCCAGCAATCGTACCTAAAAATTCCCTTCTGGTTTACCAATGGAGTCTAGTAAACGAGCGATTAACTGAGCTGCACCTGGAGAGGTTTTGATGACGATGACGAAATCATTGTGATCAATATCCAAAACCAAATTTTTTTTAATGGACTGCTGGTAGCGGGCACACTCAATTCGCTTGGTAAGCAATACACCATTTCCATTTTAGTATTTCTCGCACGAACCGCACCAAATTTGCTTAACATACGTGAAACTTTAGATTGATTAATGGTTTGGAATCCTTGATTCTTTAAGGCTTCAACGATTTCACTTTGAGAAGCAAATCGCTCTTGGTTTAGCAGTTCTTTAAATGCTTTTTGTTAATTGATCAGACATAGTTATTCTCATATAGGGAATTTGCATAAGAATTGCATAAAAAAATTCATTTTAATCAATTGAAATGAATTTGTTGTTTGAAAAGTTTGAGCTAGATCGCATAATTGAACTTCTCTGTTTGTAATTTAACGGCTAAGACTTTAGAATTCTACCTAGTTAGGATTAATTAATACATGAGGAGTATTTTATGAAAGTTGCAGTATTAGGCGCAGCAGGCGGCATTGGTCAAGCATTAGCCTTATTACTTAAATTACAATTACCCGCTGAAAGTGAATTAGCACTTTATGATATCGCACCAGTGACACCAGGTGTGGCTAAAGATGTGAGTCATATCCCAACAGCGGTTAAAGTAGAAGGTTTTGCGGGTGAAGATCCAACACCTGCACTAAAAGGTGCTGATGTCGTTTTAATTTCTGCAGGGGTTGCACGTAAACCTGGTATGGATCGTTCAGATCTTTTCAATATCAATGCGGGTATTGTGCGCAACTTAATTGAACATGTTGCAAAAACTTGTCCAAAAGCTTGTGTAGGTATTATCACCAACCCTGTGAATACGACGGTTGCAATTGCTGCAGAAGTGTTGAAAAAAGCAGGTGTTTACGACAAACGTAAATTATTCGGTGTCACCACTTTAGACGTATTACGTTCTGAAACATTCGTTTCTGAATTAAAAGGCTTAAATGTTTCTCGTACAAGCGTACCAGTAATTGGCGGTCACTCAGGTGTAACCATTCTTCCATTACTTTCACAAGTTCAATATGCTGAGTGGAAAGAAGAGGAAATCGCACCATTAACAAAACGTATCCAAAATGCAGGTACCGAAGTGGTTGAAGCAAAAGCAGGTGGCGGTTCTGCGACACTTTCTATGGCTCAAGCGGCAGCACGTTTTGCTCGTTCATTAGTGAAAGGCTTAAGTGGCGAAACTGTCGTTGAATGTACTTATGTGGAAGGTGATGGCAAATATGCACGTTTCTTCGCTCAACCAGTGCGTTTAGGTAAAGAAGGGGTAGAAGAAATTTTACCAATCGGTACCTTAAGCAAATTTGAACAAGAAGCTTTAGAAGCAATGTTACCAACATTGCGTGCTGATATTGAATTAGGCGAAAAAAATTTATTAACGGCTAATTTAATTCTATTTCAGGAGAAGGGAGTTATATGCTCCCCTTTTTTATACGCAAACGATTGAAAATAAAAAAGTGAAGAAAAAGCGTGATTTAGCTCACAAATTTGAAAATTGCTATTTGCAATAAAAAGTACTTTGCCGTATTCTTAAACCACTAAAAATAAGTGCTATTTTTTTAAATAGCCGACATCTATTTTGCTTTCCGAGTAGTGCCCCAATAGGGGCACTTTTTTTATGTCTATTTTTAGCGAAAGTATAAAAAAGTGCGGTCGAAAAACACAAGATTTTCCGACCGCACGTTTAAATATGAATGTTAAGCGAAATAATTATTCAAACATTGCTGAAATAGATTCTTCATTGCTGATACGACGAATTGCTTCAGCAAGCATGGTAGAAAGAGTCAGTACACGTACTTTACCAAGTGCTTTTATTTCTGGTGAAAGTGGAACGGTATCAGTTACCACGATTTCATCAATGGCATCGCTCGCTAAATGTTGAGCTGCTGCACCAGAGAATACGGCGTGAGTTGCGTAAGCAAATACGCGTTTTGCACCGCGTTCTTTTAATGCTTCAGCCGCTTTACATAATGTACCACCTGTATCAATCATATCATCGACAAGGATACAATCACGATCTGCGACATCCCCGATAATGTGCATAACTTGCGATACGTTTGCGCGTGGACGACGTTTGTCGATAATTGCCATTTCGGTATCGTTTAATAATTTCGCTACCGCACGTGCACGTACCACACCGCCGATATCTGGAGAAACAACGATAGGGTTGACAAGATCGGTTTTCTTCAAGATATCATCAAGTAAAAACAGGTGAACCGAATACGTTATCAACTGGCACATCAAAGAAACCCTTGAATTTGCTCTGCGTGTAAGTCACAGGTTAATACGCGGTCAATCCCTACAGTTGAAAGTAAGTCAGCAACAACTTTTGCAGTGATTGGAACACGAGCAGAACGTACACGACGATCTTGACGAGCATAACCGAAAATAAGGAACAACGGCAGTAATACGACCAGCTGATGCACGACGTAAAGCATCAACCATTACAATCAATTCCATCAGGTTGTCATTTGTCGGTGCACAGGTAGATTGGATAATAAACACGTCTGCACCACGCACATTTTCATTAATTTGCACTTGGATTTCACCATCGCTAAAGCGTCCAACGGTGGCATCGCCTAATGAAATGTAAAGACGTTCAGAAATCTTTTTCGCTAGCTCAGGCGTAGCATTTCCAGCAAAGAGTTTAATGTCTGGCATTTTATATAACCTCAGGTTGAGTGTAGATAAATTGGTTGGTCGAGAGTTGTTTCAGCATGGTATGTAATGGTGAAACGTTTAATCCTTTAGCAACAAAGCCGAAAAATTCCTTCGGTTTTTGTTGGAAAACAGCTTGTGCTGATTTTTCATCATCAAATTCAGCAAAAACACAAGCCCCTGTCCCTGTTAATCTGGCTGGTCCATATTGTAACAACCATAGTAGGGCTTTTTCAACTTCCGGATATTGAGTTCGCACAACTTTTTCGCAATCGTTTGCAAACGGTTGGTTTAAAAGCTGTACAAGGGATCTTTTTTCTGTATTGCGTGGCAAATTGGGATCACTAAAAACCACTGCAGTAGAAATCGCAGTTTCAGGTTTTAGTACCACATAATATTTTTCTTGTGGTTTGCAGTATTGAATTTTTTCACCCACACCTTCTGCAAAAGCGGCTTGTCCATGAACAAAAATTGGCACATCAGCCCCAAGTTTTAGCCCAAGCTCGGCAAGTTCATTAATGGATAAATGGGTTTGCCATAAATGGTTTAAAGCAAGCAGAGTCGTTGCGGCATTGGATGAGCCGCCGCCAATCCCACCGCCCATCGGCAAAATTTTATCTAAATGAATTGTGGCACCGAGTGTACAGCCTGTTTTTTCTTGTAGGAGTGTCGCTGCACGATAGATTAAGTTTTGTTCTAGAGGTAAGCCAGGAATTTCAGGAGAGATGCGGATTTGTTTATCTTGGCAAATATCAATAGTGAGCCAATCGCCGAAATCAAGAAATTGGAAAAAGGGTTTGTAATTCGTGGTAGCTGTTTGGCAGTTTACCGTTTATATAGAGAAATAAATTGAGTTTTTAGGGGCTTGGAAAGCGGTTAGGCTTTCCAAGAGAAGTTGAAAGTGCGGTCGAAAAATGATGTGTTTTCATTAGAACGCCCATTCATCCACACGAATTTTTAGGGTTTGTGATGTACTTTTATTCTTTAACAGAATATTTTCAGGCATCGAATTATCCGGATGATAGCTTAGGTAATCGGCTGTCCAAATCGAACCATCAAGCGGGTAGCTAAATTCGGATAAAAGATGATTAGTTCCAACTTGGTAATCTGCGTTATCTGCTGGCTGACCTTTTAACCAATAAGCTAAATGCTCTAATGGCACATCCATTCCGATGATTTCACGTAACAATAATTTGGCATTTTTATCAGATTGTTGATTGCCTTTATTATCTGAAATTGTCATCCCATTTGGATGCATTTCCATAGTTAACGTTGTTTTGCTGATCAGAGAATAAAGTTTTAACTTATAGGCTTTCGGGTTTTGATATTGCCATTCAAAGCGACTAGAAAAACGCTCTTGTGGACTGATGTAACCAATTTGTCCCTTTTGTGCTATAAGATTGAATTTGTTTGATTTTTTTGAGGTGCTGTTGCCACGTAATATCGTTCTTATCGATATGTTGAACATCTGTTGGGCGCTCTGCATCAAGAGTACAAGCGGATAAGATCACACTTGCAAATACAGGTGCGAGAAGAGATTTTAATAATTTCATAACAAAATATTTACTAAAAAATTGCACATATTGTAAGGGTTAGTTTACTTTTAGTAAAGCTTGATTAAGCATTTAAGCGAGTTTTCTCGGCTTTCACTGCGGCAATTCTTCGACGTGTTAATTCATCTCGAATACCTTGCTTTTCAAAACCATCGGAAATCACTTGTTGCACATCAACAGCTAGAGCGGCTTGATAAAGTGTTTTGAGGTAATCAATTTGCGGATATTCTTTATTTTCAAAGCCAGTTCGTCCGCGAGTATCAGATAAACATACCAATAAAAATTCCTCAAAGCGCTGAGGCTTGCGCCAAACATCAAAAGTATTAAAGAGTTTCACTACTGTTTCTGGGCGAAGTTCTAATGCTTTGTGTGCATGCGTGTGATATTCGCAAGTTAATTCGCCTAATTCTTGAAGATAATTAGGGACTCTAAGGCGTTTGCATAATGAACGAGTCGGTTTAATCCCCGCTTTTTCATGTCCATGATGACTAGGCCACATTTCTTTTGGGGTAAGGGCTTTTCCAAGATCATGACAAATCGCAGCAAAACGGACCGCACTTTTATTCAAATTAGTATTTTCAGTGAGTTTAACGGCTTGCTGCAATACGAGCATGGTGTGAACAAAGCTATCAATTTCAGGATGATATTTGGCTGGGTTAGGTACACCATCTAAGGCCGCAATTTCAGGGAAGAGCACTTTGAGCGCGCCCACTTGATGCAGCGTTTCAAAATAAATTTCAGGATGTGGCTCATTTAATGCTTTTTCCGTTTCCATCCAAACACGCTCAGCCGTTAGGTGGGCGAGTTCGCCTTGTTCAGTGAGTTCAGTCATTAATTTAAGGGTTTCTTCGGCAATTGAGAAACCTAAATGATGGAAACGAGCAGCGAAGCGTGCGACACGTAATACACGAAGTGGGTCTTCAGCAAAAGCGGGGGAAATATGACGTAAAATACGTTGATGAATATCTTCTACGCCATGATAAGGATCGTGCAGTTTGCCATCTTTGTCTTGGGCAATGGCATTAATGGTGAGATCTCGACGAATTAAATCTTGTTCAAGCGTAATATCATCTGAAAAATCACAAATAAATCCAGTGTAGCCTTTGCCTGATTTTCGTTCTGTACGGGCAAGCGCATATTCTTCATGGCTTTCAGGATTAAGAAAAACAGGGAAGTCTTTGCCAACTTGTTGGTAACCTTGAGCCAGCAACATTTCTGGTGTTGCTCCCACGACGACCCAGTCACGATCTTTTACTGGTAAACCTAAAAGTTGATCGCGTACAGCACCGCCGACAAGATAAATTTCCATTTTGCTCTCCCATCAAAATATAAAGAAAAGGTAGGCAAATGCCTACCTCAATGATGAATCATGACCAGCTATCACGACGTTTACGTCTAGGTAAAAATGTGAGGTAATACTAAGCCAATTAATAAACCTACACCCTAATACTGAGCCGCCATAAATAAAACCATTGATCGCAATTTCGCGTTTATTCGCATCAAGCATTGCTTCTAAATCACGATTTTTATTTTTCGTCATTTCTAATTCACGTTTAAGTTGTGAATTTTGCTCAAGCAATTCACTGCTTTGTTGTTCCGCTTGTTTACTACGACGTTGAATTTCGTTTGTACGTTGCTGCCAATCTGAATCAACGCGACTCAGCTTCAAAGTCAGTTCTTGAACCTGCGCTTTCAATCTTGGATTTTCTTCACGGCTACTTGGCGTAGAACTCAGTTCCGAGGTTAAAATCCATGCCTCGCGATTTTTATTATCACGAATTAGGGTATATTTTCCTTCTTGTCCTAAGACTGTTACCGCTTCGCCAGATTGGATTGCACCCGCGATCTTAAACTGATCGCCTGCACCTTTGCGTAAATATGTGTTCAGATTTTCTGTCACATATTGCGTTTCAGCTTGTACTGTTCCAATGGTTGAGCCTAATAAAACACAAGAAAATAAAAGTTTGCTCACTTTTGACATAATACTTCCTAGATTCGTGAAGGAAGTGCGGTTAGAAAATACAATGAAAAATAACCGCACTTTTAATAATTATACTAATGGAAAATCGCGCGAAGGACGTAGAAAATCATAATCGCGAAGAATGCACCCGCTGGCAACGTCACAACCCATGAACTAATGATGTTACGGATAACTGTTAAGTTAAGTGCCGCAATACCGCGCGCGAAACCGATACCTAAGATTGCACCCACTAGGGTTTGTGTCGTAGAGATAGGTAAACCGGTACCAGATGCCACTACAACGGTCATCGCTGTTGCAAATTGTGCGGCAAAACCACGGCTCGGAGTTAAATCGGTAATACCTGATCCTACAGTTGCCATCACTTTTTTTGTCCCATCGCGATAAGACCAACTGCGATACCTAATGCACCTAAAGGTAAAATCCACCAAGCTAATTTTCCACCGCTAAGGATTTGTCCTCCATTTTCCACAATTGAGACCACAGAAGAAAGCGGACCAATTGCATTGGCTACGTCATTAGAACCATGTGCGAATGCCATTGCACAAGCGGTTAAAAGCATTAAGATACTAAAAAAATCTTTTTCGACTGAACCGAATGCGCCTTTTTGTTGCTTTTTTTCAGTGAATCTTTTACTGCGGAAGTAGAAGTGGCAGAAAATCATACCAATGATGCTGATTAGCAATGAAATACCGAGCGTTTCATTTGTTGAAAGATTTAAACCAACGTGTTTTAAACCTTTTGCCATCGTGACGATACAAAGCACAAATACAGTAATAGCCATGTAGTAAGGACCATATTTTTGTGCATTTTTCAGTGGGTTCTCAGTATCAAATATGAGTTTTTGGATACTCGCAAAGATGGTATAGGCTAAAAGTCCCGCAATCACTGGTGTGATAAACCAGCTACCAACAATTCCACCGATTGTAGACCAGTCAACAGAACCAGGACCAATTGTAATACAAGCAAAACCAATTAAAGCACCGATGATGGTGTGGGTACCCGAAACAGGCCAGCCCATTTTAGTGGCGATAAATAACCAAGCACCTGAGGCAAAGAGCGTTGAAAGCATCCCTAATGCTAAGAGATCGGGAGATTCGATAAATTGAGTCGGATCGATAACACCGCTTTTAATGGTTTCAGTTACTTCACCACCGGCTAAATAAGCCCCTGCAGATTCAAAAATTAAAGCAATAATAATCGCTTGTTTTGCAGTAATGGTACCCGAACCTACGGAAGTCCCCATTGAGTTTGATACGTCGTTGGCACCAATACCAAATGCCATAAAAAAGCCGAATACCGCAGTAATTAAGACTAACCACGAGCCGTATGCATTAATAATTTCCATAGTGAATTTCCTATGTTGTAGTTAATGTCGTCAAAATTAAGAGCGAGCTAGCATTAATTCAATACGAGAGCCAACACGTTGTGCCTGATCGGCTAATACGCCCACCCACTCGATGACTTTATACAAGAACATCACATCAATTGGGTTATAACGACTTTCAATACCTAGCAACATTTTACGTAATTGAATTTGCATTTGATCCGTATCATCTTCGATAGAATCTAACTCTTGGATCATGGTATTCACTAATTTAAGTTCACGGCCTTTAAAACCGGTTTCAAGTAATTGATCCATCTCTTCAATCACACGATGTGCTTGATGAATAGAGTCTAAACTACGTTCAACATATTTTAAGAAACTTTCTTGCATTTCTTCTGGAATGCCGAATTGGCGACCAATCATACGACCTGAAATATCTTTAGCAAAGTTAGCTAATTTGTCTAATTGGGTAACTAATTCCAATAAATCAGTACGATCGATAGGTAAAAATAAACCACGAGGCAATTTCAAACGAATTTCACGTTTTAAACCGTCTGCTTCACGTTCACCTTGAGAAATGTCTAAACGTACTTTTTCTGCTTCATCCCATTGTTTTAAATAGGTATGTTGAAAGAATGGAATTAATAAATCGCAACATTCTGTAACTTTTTTAGAATGTTTTTGCAGAGGTTTTAAAGGAGAATGGGCAAATAATCCGAGAATATTATTCATTGCCATAGGTGTTTTACTCCATAACAAGGGTTAAAATTTCCGTTGCATATTACCTGATTTTATAAGGGAAATACACGAAAAAAAGATCTTGATTTGTATAAAAATTATCTGTATATTTAAACAGTTAAAATTGATAAGGAAAAATAAAATGAGTAATGAAGTTGAATTAAAGCTTGCAGTCACCTCTGATGCTTTTGATATCCTAAAAAACACCTCAATCAATTCAATATCTTAGAGCAAAAATACGATCTTTCTAGGAAATACTTATTTCGATTATCCCGATCATTTTTTTGGCGAAACAAAAAAATGGGATTGCGTGTCCGTCGAGAAAATAATGATTTCACACTTACCTTAAAAAAACTGACGGAAAAAGTGGTTGGCGGATTGCATAGTCGTCCAGAATATAATTTATCTATACCTGATGATTCAGTACCTACATCGGCACAATTAACGTCATTGTATCCATTTGAAACATTTGCCTTCCGCTGCATTACAGCCGATTTTCTCAACAGATTTTTAACCGCACTTTTTGGTTGATTGCATTTGGTGCATCAAAAAAATTGAAGTGGCTTTTTGATCAAGGGAAGATTCTGTCAGGGAGAAAAACACAGCCTATCTGCGAAATTGAATTTGAATTAAAAAGAAGGGCTTGTTTCAGATCTTTTTCTATTTTGTCTCACTTTTACCTTTTTGAACAGGATGTGTATTTTAGTTCGGCAAGTAAAGCGAAAACGAGGCTATCAACTAGGCAGTAAACAACTTCTGATTGATTGGTTAAATAAATGGCGGGATTTCTTAAAAAGAAGAACGTGAGGGAAGTGCGGTTGATTCTCGCGAACAATTAAGTGCAGTCATGAAAAATGGAGCAGCAATTGATTGAGGAAACGCTTTCATTCCCAACGGATGTGTTTGCTTTTCGATTTTATGAAAACCGTTGAACGTGTCGGCGCATTTTTTTCAATCTTTATCATTATTATGATGACAACAAAGCCTTGTTTGAAAAAAACTGGAAGAAAAATCGATCAGCTGAGTTATTAGCAAGTAATCAATTTTTTTCCTTAATGAAATAAAAAGGCTTGATTACCTTTCATAGCGAAACAAAAAGATAATTTTCAAACTATTGAGAAGTTAAAAGCGTTATTAAAGAGCCGTGCGTATTTTGAAAGAATGCTTGGCTTAATGATGTTGATGGCGTAAAACAGTTTCTCGAAAGGATAATAAAAATGGCAAAAGCTCCTAAAACCGCTTATGTATGTAATGATTGTGGCGCTGAATTTTCGCGCTGGCAAGGGCAGTGTTCTGCCTGTAAAGCGTGGAATACCATTAGTGAAGTGCGGTTAATTTCAGCCTCAAATTCCACAAAAAATGATCGTTTTAGTGGTTATGCAGGAGAGACTCGTGCAAAAATCCAAACGCTTTCTGAAATTAGCTTACAAGAAACACCGCGTTTCACCAGTGGATTTAAAGAATTAGATCGCGTATTAGGTGGCGGGATCGTACCAGGGGAGTGCCATTTTAATTGGTGGGCATCCTGGTGCGGGGAAAAGTACCTTTGTTACTTCAAGTGATGTGCGGATTAGCAAAAAATATGACCGCACTTTATGTAACAGGGGAAGAGTCGCTTCAACAAGTCGCCATGCGAGCTAATCGCTTAAATCTGCCGACAGATAAATTAAATATGTTATCTGAAACCTCTGTTGAGCAAATTTGTAATTTGGCGGATCAGTTGAAAACCTCAAATTATTGTGGTGGATCTCGATCCAGGTTATGCATCTTTCGGATATTCAATCTTCTCCAGGAAGCGTGGCACAAGTACGTGAATGCGCCTCTTTCCTGACTCGCTATGCGAAAACCCGACAAGTTGCCATCATTATGGTTGGACATGTCACGAAAGACGGTACCCTCGCAGGTCCGAAAGTATTGGAACATGCCATTGACTGTTCGTTATTGCTGGAAGGGGAGGCAGATTCCCGTTTCCGTACGTTACGTAGCCATAAAAAAACCGTTTTTGGCGCAGTGAATGAGCTAGGGGTATTTGGTATGACAGAGCAAGGCTTGCGCGAGGTGAAAAAAATCCATCGGCAATTTTCTTAAGCCGTGGAGATGAACAAACGCCTGGTAGCTCAGTCATGGTACTTTGGGAAGGAACGCGTCCGCTTTTGGTGGAAATTCAAGCGTTGGTGGATCATTCCATGCTTGCAAATCCGCGCCGTGTAGCAGTAGGGCTAGAACAAAAATCGTTTAGCTTTATTGCTTGCGGTATTACATCGTCATGGTGGGACTACAAATGTCGGATCAAGATGTTTTTTTGTGAATGTCGTTGGCGGGTGTAAAAAGTTGGAGAAACAGGGGCGGATCTTGCGTTATTGCTTGCATTAATTTCGAGTTTCCGTAATCGTCCATTGCCACAAGATTTAGTTGTCTTTGGTGAAGTCGGGTTAGCAGGTGAAATTCGACCGGTAACCAGCGGTCAAGAACGTATTAGTGAAGCCGCAAAACATGGTTTTAAACGCGCGATTGTCCCTTTTTGCCAATAAGCCGAAAAAGTGCGGTTGAGAATATGGAAGTTTTTACGGTGAAAAAAACTCGCTGATGCACTTGCCATTTTGGATAATTTCTAAAAAAACGTTGTCCTATTGTTGTCTGATTACTGAAAGTTTTTTTGATAAATTAGATAGAATATGCGCCGTACATAAGGAAAGGTTATGGAAAAGAAATTAAATAAAGCGTTGGATAGCATTGATATCAAAATCTTAAATGAATTACAACGCAACGGTAAAATCTCTAATATCGATTTATCAAAGAAAGTGGGGTTATCGCCAACACCTTGTTTAGAAAGGGTAAAACGCTTAGAAAAACAAGGTGTGATTATGGGCTATCGGGCATTATTAAATCCTGAATTGCTAGATGCGCCTTTATTGGTGATCGTTGAAATTACGCTCGTGCGTGGTAAACCGGATGTTTTCGAAGAGTTTAATGCAGCGATTCAAGCGCTAGATGAAATTCTCGAATGTCATTTGGTATCAGGTGATTTCGATTATTTACTCAAAGACACGTGTAGCAGATATGGCCGCATATCGAAAATTATTGGGTACCACATTATTGCGCTTACCTGGTGTGAATGACACCCGAACTTATGTCGTCATGGAAGAAGTGAAACAAACTAATTATCTCGTACTAAAATAAAAATGATTAAACGAATTACAAAACGATTTACACCGAAACAATATTTAGCAGAATTATTACTCGGATTGACCGCACTTTTAGGTTTATATTTAATTGTGGCATGGTCAAGCTATACGCCACTAGATAACTCTTGGTCTACAGCAAGTTTTCAAACTGAAACCATCAATAAAGCCGGTGCTTTTGGTGCTTGGTTAATTGATGCGTTTTTTGTTTTTCTCGGCTATGTCGGTCATCTCATTCCGTTTGTCATTTTCATCGTACCGATTTATTTACTGAAAACCAAAGCGGTGCATTCTCTCTCTGTAACCCGTATTGCATTACGTTCCTTTGGTTTTATTGCTCTCATTGTTGGCTTAACCATGATGGCAACATTGCTGCTTTCAAATACGAACTACTATCTAGCTGGTGGCGTATTTGGTGGCAGCTTAGTGGTGAATTTATATCCTACACTCGGTAAGTTTGGCTGTATTTTAGTAGGCTTTATCTGTGCAGTTGTAGGCTTTATTTTCTGTTCCGGTGCATCATTAATTCGTTTAATTGTGAAATTCTACCACTGGCTAACCATGAAAAATCAACCGGCAGAAGAGGAGCAAGCAGAACATACTTCTGTAGATGATCTTGAACAAATTGTGATTGAGGCACCTCAACAACTTGCTTTCTCTGATTCTCAATTGGAAACTGAATCTACAGAAAATGAGAAAGAGGACGAGCCTGGAAATGCCCTTGTTAAGCCTGAGCAACTAATTAATATCAGCGGGCTATCCTCACCAAGTGCTTCAGAGCCTGCAGATGTTGAAAAATTAGAAGATAAGTTTAAAGGCTTCACGGTTGAATCTGACAATTTACCGAATGTGTCTATTTCTGCCTCTTCTTCCGTTGAATTACCAACAAAAGAAGATTTTTCAGCAACATGGAAAAACTCACAAGTGAATTCTCAAAGTGCGGATGATTCAGATGATATTTTTTTGAAGAAAAATGTCATACCCAAAAGTGTCACTAAAAAAACACCTGAAAAATACGACCGCACTTTATCCAACTTATGATGAATCTTTAGAATCAGAAAATGATGGTTTAGAAGATGAATTAGCGCGTCAGTTTGCTGCGCAAGAGCAAGCTCGTATGCAAGAAATGGAAGTGCGAGCAAAAGCCTCAAATGCTGAAGATGCATTAAAAGTGATCTTGAATGAGCCGACAGCTTCACCAGTTAAAGCGCGTGAAATTCATATTGAGAATGCAACTGAAACAACCTATAAGCCGTATTCTGATACGCTTATTCATCCTGCATTCCAACAACCAACGAATAAACGTGAAAAAAACCAACGACACCATTACCAAGTTTAGATTTACTTGAGCATCGTCCAACGCAGGCTCAAGATATTACGCGTGAAGAAATTTTAGACACATCCGCACGCATAGAACAACAATTGAAAGAATTTTAATGTCAAAGCAACGGTACAAGATGTGTTAGTTGGCCCTGTGGTGACTCGTTATGAGCTTGAATTACAACCGGGTGTAAAAAGCATCCAAAGTAACAAGTATAGATACCGATTTAGCACGTGCATTGATGTTCCGTGCGATTCGTGTGGCGGAAGTGATTCCAGGCAAACCTTATATTGGTATTGAAACGCCAAATGCACACCGTCAAATAGTGCCATTGCGTGATGTGCTCGATAGTAATGAATTCCGTTCCTCAACATCATTGCTTTCAATGGCTTTGGGGAAAGATATCAGCGGAAAACCTGTTGTAGTTGATTTGGCTAAAATGCCTCACTTACTTGTTGCAGGTTCAACAGGCTCTGGTAAATCTGTTGGTGTGAATACCATGATTTTAAGTTTGCTTTTCCGTGTGACACCGGACGAAGTGAAATTTATTATGATTGACCCGAAAGTGGTTGAGCTTTCTATTTATAACGATATCCCGCACTTGCTTACCCCTGTGGTGACGGATATGAAAAAAGCGGCGAATGCATTGCGTTGGTGCGTAGATGAAATGGAACGTCGTTATCAATTATTGTCAGCCTTACGTGTGCGTAACATTGAAGGGTATAACGAAAAAATTGAAGAATATGAAAAACTCAATATGCCAATTCCAAACCCAATTTGGAAACCGGGTGATACAATGGATAAGATGCCGCCTCCATTAGAAAAATTGAGTTATATTGTCGTGATTGTTGATGAGTTTGCTGACTTAATGATGGTTGCAGGGCAAACAAATTGAAGAGTTAATTGCTCGCTTAGCACAAAAAAAGCTCGTGCGATTGGTATTCACTTGATTTTAGCCACACAACGCCCTTCAGTAGATGTGATTACCGGGTTAATTAAAGCTAATATTCCAAGCCGTATTGCCTTTACAGTGGCAAGTAAAATTGACTCTAGAACGATTCTGGATCAAGGTGGTGCAGAAGCCTTATTAGGCCGTGGTGATATGTTATATTCAGGACAAGGCTCTTCGGATCTTGTTCGAGTACACGGTGCCTTTATGAGTGATGATGAGGTGGCGCGTGTAGCAGATGATTGGCGTGCACGTGGTAAACCAAATTATATTGATGGCATTTTAGACGGCGCGGATGATGAAGACTCTGGTGAAAAATCAACTGCAAGCAGCGGCGATCTTGATGCATTATTTGATGAAGTCGCTGAGTTTGTCTTAAGCACAGGCAATACATCGACTTCTTATGTTCAACGTAAATTTAGTGTTGGGTTTAACCGAGCGGCTCGAATTATGGATCAGCTCGAAGAACAAGGTATTTTAGGCCCAATGAAAAATGGAAAACGAGAAATTTTAGCTCGACGTTCCGAATATTAATTCTCTTAAGTTTCACTTTACAAAAAGGAAAGTAGAATGAAAAAAACATTATTAAAAAAATGACCGCACTTACTGCACTTTTTAAGCGCAAGTAACTTTGCCTTTTGCTGATGCCGCAGATGAGCTACAAAAATCGCTTAAATCAAGTAACGGTATTAAGTGCTGATTTCTCACAAACTGTGACGTCTGCTGGCGGTAAAAAAACGTTCAACAAGGAAGTGGAAAAACTTCAAATTAAACGTCCAAATCTTTTCCGTATGGATACCAAATCACCGCAAGAAACACAAATTATTGCAGATGGTAAAACCCTTTGGTATTACGATCCATTCGTGCAACAAGTCACCGCTCAATGGGTGAAGGACGCGGTAAATAATACCCCTTTCGTGCTTTTTAACCAGTAACGATAAAAAGCCACTGGAATCAGTATTCAGTGACGCAGAGTGCGGATACCTTTGTGTTAAAGCCGAAAGCGAAAAATAGTAATATTAAACAATTTGATATTCGCGTAGATACAAATGGTGTGTTAAAAAATTTCAGCACCACAGAAAAAGATGGCCAAACCAATCTTTATGTGTTGCGTAACATTACGAATCAAACACTAGCTGATAGCTTATTCCAATTTAGCGTACCGAAAGGCGTGGAATTGGATGACCAACGTAAAGGTAAAAAATAATCTATAAGGTGTGAATGATAATCTTCACACCTTTTGCTTATTAAGGAAAGAATATGTCTAATCTTAATTTTGATTTTGCTGAAAATGACTTTCGCCCTTTAGCAGCCCGTATGCGTCCAACAAATTTGGAACAATATTATGGACAGACGCATTTAATTGGGGAAGGAAAGCCGCTTCGTAAAGCAATTCAAGCAGGGCATGTTCATTCTATGATTTTGTGGGGACCGCCGGGTACAGGTAAAACAACACTGGCGGAAATTATTGCTCATCGTATCAATGCAGAAGTTGAACGGATTTCAGCGGTAACAAGTGGCGTGAAAGAAATTCGAGAATCAATTGAGCGCGCGAAACAAAATCGACTTGCAGATCGCCAAACGATTTTATTTGTGGATGAAGTGCATCGCTTTAACAAAAGCCAACAAGATGCGTTTTTTTACCCCATATCGAAGATGGTACGATTATTTTTATTGGTGCGACAACGGAAAATCCTTCCTTTGAATTAAATAATGCATTGCTTTCTCGTGCGAGAGTTTATCTACTCAAGTCATTGACAGTGGCTGAAATCGAACAAGTTCTACAACAGGCGATTTCTGATCCTGAGCGAGGATTAGGTAAAGAGCGGTTAGTTTTAGAAGAGAATTTACTACAGGTATTAGCTGAATATGTGAATGGTGATGCTCGCCTGGCTTTAAATTGTCTTGAACTGATGGTTGATATGGCTTCTGAAACTGAAAACGGTAAAAAATTAGACCGCACTTTGTTGAAAGAAGTATTAGGTGAGAGACAAGCTCGTTTTGATAAACAAGGTGATCGCTTTTATGATTTGATTTCTGCTTTACATAAATCTATTCGAGGCTCCGCAGCAGATGCTGCGCTTTACTGGTATGCGCGAATTATCACGGCAGGCGGAGATCCTCTTTATGTTGCAAGACGTTTATTAGCGATTGCATCAGAAGATGTGGGAAATGCTGATCCTCGTGCAATGCAAGTGGCTCTAGCAGCTTGGGATTGTTTTTACGAGAGTGGGCGCTTATGAAGGAGAGCGAGCCATTGCGCAAGCCATTATTTATTTGGCCGTAGCACCGAAGAGTAATGCGGTTTATAAACGCATTTAATGCAGCCAAACAACATGCAAAAGATTTTCCTGATTTCGATGTGCCACCTCATTTACGTAATGCGCCAACGGCTTTAATGAAAGAATTAGGTTATGGCGCTGAATATCGTTATGCACATGATGAACCTAAATGCTTATGCTGCTGGAGAAAAATTACTTTCCCAGCAGAACTGAAAAGATACTCAGTATTATTTCCCAACTAATCGTGGTATGGAAATTCAAATTAAAGAAAAAGCTTGACCGTTTACAAGAGCAAGATAAAAAAACGCATCAAAAAAACGCTATAAATAGTTTCTTCTCAAACGGTAAATATAAAAAAAGTGCGGCTAAATTTGACCGCACTTTTTTTGATTATCACTTAAAAAAACGCATTATTTTTGCTGCTTTTAACTCTTGGTAATACTGTTCGTAATATTGAATCGCATCACCTACATCATCTTGCCAGTGGCTTTTTTGAAGAATTTCAGCTGTTGGATAAATAGATGGATCTTCAGTGATTTCTTTTGGAAGCACTTTTTTCGCTTCTAGGTTAGCTGTTGGGTAACCGATCGCTAAAGTCAATTTCTCTGCTGCTTTTGCACCTAATAAGTAGTTAATTAACTTGTGTGCACCATCTGGGTTTTTAGAGGTTTTAGGAATCGCTAAAGTATCAACCCAAAGAACAGGACCTTCTTTTGGGAACACCATATTTAATGGTGCTTGTTCTTTTTTAGCGATACGCACAGAGCCATTCCATAACTGACCTAATTCTACTTCACCAGAGATGAAAGAGTTTGCAGGGTTATCAGAATTGAAAGAAAGTACGTTTGGACGTAGTTTTCAATAACTCTTCATAAGCTTGTTTGATAATTGCAGGATCTTTGGTATTTGGATCTTGACCAATTTTTAATAACGCAATATTGAATACTTCACGCGCATCATCCAATAATTGGATTTTGTTTGCATATTCAGGTTTCCAGAAATCACCCCAAGAAGTGAAGTCAGAACCTTTATAGGTATTGGTATTAAATGCAATACCTGGCGCACCTAACAACTGAGGAAGTGAGTATTTATTGCCTTTATCATAAGGTTTGTTGAGCCAATCAGGGTCTAATTCTTTGATAACAGGTAATTTACTGTGATCTAATTCTTGTAGCATGCCTTCGCGTCCCATTTTAGATACGAAGTAGTTAGATGGTGCAATCACATCATAACCACCAGCATCACCTTGGGTTTTCATTTTGGCATACATGGTTTCATTTGATTCAAGACTTGCTACGATAACTTTGATACCAGTTTCTTTTGTGAAGTCATCTAAAAGACCATCTGGTACGTATTCAGTCCAAGTATATAAGTACACAGTATCATTTGCTGGAGCCTGTGCTTTTGTTGCATCAGACTTGGCTTCTTTGTCGTTACAAGCAGTTAATGTAGCGGCAACTAAACCGGCAGTAAGCAAACCTGCAAATTTTTTCATTTTTGTTTGTTCTCCGTAAAAGAGGGGTAAAAAACCACCTGCATTAATGCAAGTATAAAAAAACGCCTTGATTGTGCGTCAAGGCGTATTCTATTTGATCTTAAAAGATTTGTGAAACCTTTTTATATCAATGTTTAATGATTATTTTTACGTGCAACTAATTGGCTTAAAATTACTAATCCTAATGAAAGCACGATCATAATCGTTGCTAACGCGTTTACTTCTGGTGTTACCCCTGTTTTTACAAGAGAGAAGATACGCAATGGTAGGATTTCATAGCTTACACCACTTACGAAAGAGGATACAACAACATCATCTAATGAAATAGTAAAGCTTAACAACCAACCAGATACCACTGCCGGTAAAGGCAAGCGGTAGGATAATTTTACGCAAAAATAGTGACTTCGCTAGCACCTAAATCTTTTCGCCGCTTCAAGCATTCTTGCATCAAAGCCATTTAAACGTGAGAAAAATTGTCACGGTAACATAAGGTAAACAGAATGTTACGTGCGCCAATAGTAATGACCAGAAACCTAACGAAATCCCTACAACCATGAATAAGGCAAGTAGAGAAACCGCCATTACGATATCTGGGTGACATCATGACGATAAATAACATACCACTTACCGCTTGTTTACCACGGAAACGATAGCGATAAAGTGCAATCAGCGGTTAAACCACCCACAATAGTCGCTAATGTTGCAGCAAAAGAAAGCAATAGTGACAGAGTGGAACGCAGCTTGGATTAAGGTATCGTTATTAAATAAACGCTCATACCAGTTCCAACTAAAACCTTTCCAACTTAAACCATAACGGTCTTCGTTGAAAGGAGTTAGTCACCAAAATAATAATTGGGATATACAAATAAGCGTATACCACAAACATAAAAAAATATTACGTAGTAAACGACTCATTATTCTAACTCCACTTTCTTATTCAACAATTTATTTGCACGATAGTAAACGAAAAATCAACAATGCCATTAAGATGGTTAAACCGATACTGATCGCTGAACCAAATGGCCAGTTACGAGAAATTAAGAACTCACTCTTAATCACGTTACCGACTAATAATACTTTCGCACCACCAAGTAAGTCAGCTACGTAGAACATACCCATTGCTGGTAGTAATACTAATAAACAACCCTGCTACGATACCTGGCATGGTTAATGGCAAAATAACACGGAAGAAACGTTGAACCGCATTCGCGCCTAAATCTCTTGCCGCTTCTAATAAACGTCCATCTAATTTTTCAATAGCAGAGTAGAGTGGAAGAATCATAAATGGTAAAAGGAGATACACTAAACCAATGATTACAGCTACTTCGGTATTTAAAAAATACGAATAGGCTCACTCAAAATGCCCATATCCATTAACATGGTATTTAACACACCTTTCACACCAAGGAATACTTTCATTCCCATAGATACGAATAAGTGAGTTTGTCCAGAATGGCAATACCACAAGGAACAATAAAAAATGGACGATATTTTTGGATTAATTTTGCTGACCATAAAGGCAAATGGATAGCCAATAAGTAAACAAATAATCGTCGCAATGCCAGACATATACAATGAATTCCACACAACCTGTGCATAAAGCGGATTAAACAGGTTAGTGTAGTTATCTAAAGTAAATGGCAAAGCATAAAAGTCACTACCATCTCGGGTTAAAAAAACTTACGGTTAAAAACCAATAAGTTTGGAATTAGCACAAAGAAGATTAACCAACTGAAGATAATTGCAACAGTAATTTTCTGGAATTTATTATTGATTATCTTCATCGTTGAGTACAACCTCCCAACCTTCGTGCCATGTAATACCTACACGTTGACCAACGCTGTGATCCATATGTGGGTCATCTTCGTTAAAGAATTCGCTCACTAATACGCGTTTACCGTTGTGATCAAATTCGACCGTAGACTCAAGTGTCATCCCTTTATAGGTACGATCCACAATGCGACCAATAATTGCATTTGAGTGCTCATTTTCGTCAAGCTCTTCAATCACAATATCTTCAGGACGTAACAATACTTGTAGTTTTTGACCTTTTTCAGCAGAGATACTGGTGTGAATATCACATACACGACCTTCTACATTGGCAAGTAGCTCATCGTCAGATTTACGTTCAATCACAGTTGCATCAAATACGTTAATTTCGCCGATGAAGCGAGCAACGAATAAGTTAGCTGGATCTTCATAGATTTCACGTGGTGAACCATCTTGTGCAATTTTACCTTTACGCAATAAGACGATACGGTCAGACATGGTGATCGCTTCTTCTTGATCGTGAGTAACGAAAATAAAGGTAATGCCAAGTTGACGCTGTAATTGTTTAAGTTCGTTTTTGCATTTGTTTACGTAACTTATAATCCAGCGCAGATAAAGATTCATCAAGTAGCAACACTTTTGGCTTATTCACAACTGCACGAGCAATTGCGATACGTTGTTGCTGACCACCAGAAAGTTGAGCAGGTTTACGATCGGCCATTTCTTCTAATTGCACCATACGCAATGCATCCAGAACGCGAGGTTTAATTTCGCTTTCTGCCACTTTTTGCATACGCAAACCAAAAAGCCACGTTATCAAAAAAATGAGTCATATGCGGGAATAACGCATAACTTTGGAATACGGTGTTAATGTGGCGTTTTTCTGCCGGAACATTAGTAATATCTTCACCGTCCAAAATAATATGACCTTCATCTAATTCTTCTAAACCCGCTAATAAACGCAATACTGTAGTTTTACCACAGCCGGATGGGCCAAGAATTGTGACGAATTCACCGTTATTAATGGTTAGATTAAAATCATTAATAATTGTGTTAGAACCATAGGATTTTTTTGATTGAACGAAGCTCAATAATAGGCTTTTTGAACCAGATTTTCCACTAGCTTTGGTTTTCTCCCTAATTTCACCAATTTAATCGGTACTGAGTAGAAATGAACCTGCAAAAAAATGATGCAGGGGCGACATAAAATTGAACGGATATGATATAGCGAATTGTTAATGATGAAAAAGGATTTAATCGCGTTTTTTTAGGAAAAAAATTTTTATTGAAAATATTGACCGCACTTTTTTTCAGAAAAATTTTTATAACTCTTCACTTTCTTGTTATATATCAAGAACTGCAAGGATTTTTAGGGATTAGACTAGCAGCAGAACAAAGGAGAATTTCGAAATGGAAGAACAAGATAATAATAAATTATTGGAGCGATTTTTTTAACTTATGTTGCGTTTGATACGCAATCTAAATCGTCTGCAAAAACATTCGCCAAGTTCTGCTGGGCAAATGAAGCTGGCTTTGCATTTGCAGCAAGAATTAATTGAACTAGGCTTACAAGATGTCAATGTGACTAAGCATGCCGTCGTTACAGCTTATTTACCCTCAAATCATCCCGAATTAACACAAACCATAGGTTTTATTTCCCACCTTGATACATCCCCACAATGCAGCGGTAAAAATGTTCAACCTGAAGTGATCGAAAATTATCGGGGAGGAGATATTGCATTAGGTTTAGGGGAAGAGTTTATTAGTCCCGTATATTATCCATTTTTACATCAGCTTATTGGCAAAACCTTGATTGTGACAGATGGAACCACTTTACTTGGTGCAGATAATAAAGCTGGAATCGCAGAAATTATGACCGCACTTTCTGTCTTGCAACGGGAAAATATACCACATTGCAATATTCGGGTTGCATTTACGCCTGATGAAGAAATTGGCTTAGGAATGCATTATTTCCCATTGGAGGATTTTCCTTGTGATTGGGCATATACCATAGATGGAGGAGAAGTTGGTGAGTTAGAGTATGAGAACTTTAATGCCGCGACGGCAAAAATTACCTTTAAAGGTCGGGGCATTCATCCTGGTTATGCTAAAAACAAATTAGTGAATGCGCTAACGTTAGCTTGTGAGTTTCAACAAGGTTTTCCAAAAGATGATGTCCCCGAAAAAAACATCAGGAAAAAGAGGGTTTTTCCATCTAGATGATTTTAAAGGGGATATTGAGAAAGTTGAATTACATTATCTGATTCGAGATTTTGACCAAGCTAATTTTGAGCAACGTAAGGCATTTATTTATCAACTTGTAGAAAAATTTAATAGAGAGAAAAGCCTGAAAGAGCCCGTGGAATGTGTGATTGAAGACAGTTATAAAAATATGTATGACACTGTCAAAAAAATGTTCCACAGGCGATTAAACTTGCTGATGCAGCAATGAAAGCTTGCGGTATTACTCCAAATCATAAACCAATACGCGGTGGAACGGATGGGGCATTTTTAGCAGAAAAAGGATTGGCTTGCCCAAATATCTTTTACTGGTGGCTATAATTTCCATAGCAAGCATGAATTAGTTACCCTCGAAGGGATGGAAAAAAAGCCGTCGAAGTGATTATAAAAAAATAGCAAACTGTAAAGAATTGTAAATCTGTGTAAAGAAAAAAAGCTTGCATTTGTCAGAATATGTCAATATAATCGCTAGCGTTTTATCGAGATTCCTTTGATAAAAGCTAAACTTTAGAGATTTTATTCATAAATTCCTTTTTGGTGCTCCTAAGAAATTAGGAGCTTTTTTTACCTAAAATTCAGATCTTTACTTCAAAAAAACGGGTTGCTTCGTTTTTTTCTTGTCCAATAGTTGTGTAAGGGACCATGTCCTGCAATAACAACCATATCATCATTTAATGTAAATAATTTATTTTTGATCGATGAGATTAATGTATCGAAATTCCCACGAGGGAAGTCTGTACGCCCAATGCTGTTTTGGAAAAGTACATCGCCAGTAAAAGCAATATTTTTTTCATGTTCAATAAAAACCAATGTGACCAGGTGTATGACCAGGAAGATGAAGAATTTCAAAGGTAAATGTACCAATTTGAATTTTTTCGCCTTCTTGATTAAACCAGCGATCCGGCGTAAATGCGGAAATATAAGGTAAACCAAATTGTTGAGATTGCTGTGGTAGACTTTCAAATAGAAAGCGATCTTCTTCCTGTGAGCCCCAGATTTCAATGTTAAAAATGATCACGGATTGCTTTCAGCTGCACCCTACATGATCAAGATGGCCATGTGTTAATAAGACTGCTTTTAGGCTTAATTCTAATTCCTCAATACGTTGAATAAGCTTTTCAGCATTACCACCAGGGTCGATAATCGCCGCATTTTTTTCATCATCCCAAATAAGTGAACAATTTTTGTTGAAAGGCTGTAACTGGAATAATTTCAATATTCATCTTTTTTCCTTATTATTTATAACAAAAAACCGCACTAAAGTGCGGTCTAAAATTAAACTGTTTTTTATGCACCACGCCATGTTCTTACAGGGCCGGTATCCACGTGAATAAAATTACTGTAAGGATAATATCCCACACCACCGTTCTCTAGATTTTCAGCTGCTTGGCGTAATCTTGCCAAAGACACACCGGGGATTCTAAAATCGATAGCTTGGCCTTTAATATGATAGCTATTGCTTGCTACACCTCGGCTTTGGCGATGACGCATAGCATTTGTTGCCGCACTACGATAGCCACAAATCACATCAATTTGTGCAGTACGTAAGCCCAAATCACTTTGTAAATGATAAAAACTTCATGAAGAGATTGGGATCCATACGACGCACTTGGTCTGTACGGCGATCTCTCATAAAAGTAATCAAGTTTACCAAGTAGTGAACGACTAAACCCTGTGGTTGCAGAGAATTCACCACTTAATCGTTCATTGGTGTTGACATTATAAAAAGCTGAGAATGCGAGGTTTGGGTGTAGAGACCATGGCTAATACCGAAGTTGGCATCATACTTGCGCCTAAAAACAATGCCACCTAACGAAAGCCATTTTGCGACGATTTTTTTGTCAATATTACCCATTTTATAGTCTCTTTTTATTACCTATCTTTCACCCTAGACAATTTTTTTGTATTAAAAAAAGTTCTAGTGTAAACCATTTTTAAAGATATTTTTTCACAACAGCCCAATCAATACCGCTAAAACTTGCTGCATCATCGTATTTATAAATGTCTGGTAAAACTTGTGTTTGACCATTTTCTACCCATGCAGTTACATAATATAAGAATACAGGGTCATTTGTACGAATGTTAGCCGATACAGTTTTTTTACTTGCTAAAGCATTACGTTTTTTATCTTCTGACCAGCCCGCTTCTTTTAACAAGATAGAGGCAAGTTGATCTGATTTCTCTACACGCACACAACCAGAGCTTAATGCACGATCTTTTTTTGCTAAATAAGCTATGATTTGGTGTATCGTGAAGATAAATCGCATCAGAGCTTGGCATGTTAAATTTATAGTTACCTAATGCACTGTCACCAGCGGCTTGACGAATACGGTAAGGGAATTTATTACCAATGCTACTCCAATTAATAGAGTGAGGGTTAATAGTATTGCCTTTGCTATCTAAGATAGAGTAGTTGTGCGCAGCAGCATAGCTTGGGTCACGTTTTAATTTCGGTAAAATATCTTCATTGATTAAACGTGTTGGGGCATTCCAAGGTGGATTCACCACCACGTTACTCAGACGGCTGTACATCACTGGCGTACGGCGTTCATTTTTACCCACAATGACGCGTGATTCTAGAAGCGCTTTACCATCACGATAATATTTCAATTGATAGCTTGGAATATTAACGAAAATCCCATTTTCAAAATCAGGAATAACACGTAAACGCTGAGCATTGAGAGCAAGTTTTTTACCCATCGCAGAAATACCTGAAGCTGAAATCATTGACGGGAGCGATTGTACAGTTTCACGGTATAAACGATTATGGTTAGATAATCCATTCACAAAGTCAGAAACCGCATTGTTTTTAACCGCACTTTGCCATTGGTCAATAATTTCTTGATTTGGTAATTCTGGTTTGTAAGCATTCGTTGCATATAACCAACGTTGTGCTTGTTGATTTACGTTCTTGCTGTAATACAAGTAATCAAGGAAAGCATCACTTAACAATACATCGTAGGTGAGGCCGCCAGTTTTTTCAGCGTTATGTAAATTGATTAATGATTGCGCCGAACGTTTAGAAATACCAGACGCAACCATGGCCGCATATTCACGTAGGAATTGTTTTTCCGCAGCCTTGTCTTTCCACATTAAGTCATATTTATTATCGGCATATAATTTTGCCAAAATTGGTTTGAACTGCAGATTTTGTTCGCCAATTTCATGAGTTAATGACATCTCTAGCATGGTTTGCTTTTCAGCTGCTAGGCGAGCTTGGTCTTCTTTGATTTCCGCTTCAAGTTTTTCACGTTCTTCAGGGCTTAATTTAGACATATCAACGCCTTTATTTTCGGCTTGTTGAGGTTGCCCAACTGTTTTTGCCCAGTCTGCTAACGCACAACCTGAAGTCATCATTGATAATGATAAGACTAATGTGCTTAATTTCATTGTTCCTTTTAACATTACTGTACCTTTAAAAATATTCATAAAAATAACCGCACTTCAGTTTTTTTTATCTGCTAAAGTGCGGTCAAAATAATCGTTATTTTGTTGCTTTTGCCGCTTCTTGTTTTATTTCAGCATCCACTTTTTGTTGATTAGCATTGAGTTTCACTAAATCAGCTGCCATTTTTTTTCCGCTTCTTTTTAAGAAGAAATCTGGCGCTTCATAGTCTTTTTGGTAAATCATCAATATCTTTTTAATGCTTTTTTACCTTCACGTTTAAAACGATCATTGAGATCTTTTAAACGTCTGGCATCATCTTTATCATTTTCTGCTTTGCGCTCTTGGAAATTCAATGATAAGAATTTACGCTCACGGCGTTCATCACGGATCTTAAGATCTTCATTTAAAGCAATAAATTCAGGATCTTTTTGCAATACGTTCTAGATGTTTTTCATTTAATGCTTCAACATCTTTACGTGCTTTATTGGTTTCAGAATAAGTTGCTGCTGGAATTTTATCCCAAGGTAATGCGTTATCTTCTTTTTCTTCACCAATTTCTTTTGCATCAATAATTTCAGGGAAATTGATATCTGCAGCCACACCTTTTTAATTGGGTTGAACCACCATTAATTCGGTAGAATTTTTGGATAGTATATTGCAACACACCAAGTGGTGTTTGATCTAAATCATAAACAAAGTTTAATGAACGACTTTGTTGTACCGTACCTTTACCAAAGGTATTTTGCCCAATAATGATACCACGATTGTAATCTTGCATTGCGGCAGCAAAAATTTCAGAGGCAGATGCACTGAAACGATTAATCATTACCAACAATGGTCCTTTATATTGCTGGGCATTGTCGTCATCTTCGTGTACACGAATACGTTGATAAGCATCACGAACTTGAACCACCGGACCATCAGTAATGAATAAACCACTCAATGCGACGGCTTCTGTTAAAGCACCACCGCCATTTTCACGAAGATCCACAATTAAAGCGCCAATTTTTTTCTTCTCAGCATCTACTAATAATTTTTTCACATCATCAGTTAAACCAATATAGAAACTTGGGATTTTAATGACACCAACTGTTTCACCCTCTACTTTAGAAACAGTGAGTTTTGCTGCTTGGTCTTCAATACGTACTTTATCGCGAACTAAAGTGACAATACGGCTTTTTCCCACCTTTTGCAGGTTCAATTTCAAGACGAACTTTTTGTTCCTTTTTTTACCTTTGATTTTGTCAACGATATCTTCTAAACGCCAACCGATAATATCTTCGATTTCGCCTTTTTCTTGGCCAACACCAATGATTTTATCGCCTGCTTGTAATTTTTTACTGCGTTCAGCCGGCGCACCTGGCACTAAAGACTTGATGCTGGTTTCGTCATCTTCAGATTGTAATGTTGCACCAATCCCTTCTAAAGAAAGGTTCATGCTTTCATTGAGACTTTTTGCGGTACGTGGTGCAAGATAACTCGTATGCGGGTCGATTTCTCGAGCAAAGGCATTAATATAAATCTGAACAATATCATCAGCTTTGGTTTGAGTTAATCGACGAATGGCTAAATTATAACGTTTAGTCAGTTTTTCTTTAATTTCAGGCCATTTTTTATCTTTTAACTTCAGGCTGATTACATCATTTTTGACACGTTGTTCCCAAAGCTTGTTTACTTCTTCTTCGCTTGTAGGAAAAGGTGCTTTTTCACGGTCGATCTCAATTTGATCATTACCTTTTAAATCAGGTTCTTGATCTAATAAAGATAATGCATAAGCATAACGTTCATAGCGACGTTTCATCATCAGATCGTAAATCGCAAATGCAGCTGAAAGATCGCCCTCATTAAGTTGATCATCTAATTTAGAACCATATTTAGCACGTAAATCATCAATATCTGATTTTAAAAAGGTGTTATGGCTGTAATCTAAGCTTTTAATATAACGATCAAAAATCTTTTCGGAAAAGGTGTCATCAAGCTGGAATTTACGATAATGTGATTGTGTTAAACGTGTCGTTGCACGCTTTTGTTGCTAACTGGTTTGCGTCAGTTGCGGAAGGAATCGTAATATCACTTTGCTTTTAATTTCGGCTGCACGGCAAATGTGTCAGACGAATGAAAGAAATAACGCACCTAAAAATTGCTGTCGCAATAAGACTTTTTGGTTGTATGTAATTTCATTTAACCTTTCCCGATAAGAAATAAATTATTAGGCAAATAAACGATCTGCGGTGACAGTCATCACTAAACCATTTCTCAAGTTCTACGCGTGCGCCATCTTTTTTTCCACATTTAATACGGTCGCATTTTTTTCGCTTGTTCTGCTACTTTCACTTTCACTTTGCTACCTGCAGAAAGTGTTGTGAAATCAACCGCACTTAGTTTTACTTGCGGGGCTTTTTGGTTTTGCGAGTTGCTTGATTTGAATTTGGTTTACGAGCAGGTCGTTTTTTTGTTGTGCTTTTTTTGGCTGCTAATTCTGCTTTGCGTTTTTTTCTGCAAATTTAGCTTTTGCATCTGCTAATTGTTGAGTCGCATGAGAAACATGTTCTGCATCTAATACACCAGCAGGGTTGCCGTATAAATCCACACGCTCAGCACCTTCACGGCAGCCGTGTAAATAGCGCCAGTTAGAAGTGTATTGACGTAAAAGCCTGACGTAATTGAGTTTTTGCTGACACGTTCATCATCTTTTAATGCTTCAGCAAGATCTTGGAAAAAGACCAATTTTTTTAATGGTTTTAGCTTCACCTTCTGCAATAAAAGCAAAGTGGGAATTTTTTTCTACAAGATATGCAATGATCGCTTTTGTATCAGTTAATTTTTGAACGCCTTCAGCATTATTTTCAACTTGGGCTTCAACTTGAGAATCTGTCATTTCTGAGTTTTCCTAGGATAAAAAAATAAAAACTTGCACAGTTTACCGCACTTTTATAAGGATTGACAATGGTTGGACAGAATAATTCCGTTTCTAATTCTAATGAATAACTTCACAAATTCCCTTAATTCAGGCTAAAATAGTCCACTTTTATAATTTCTGAAAACATAATGACAAAAACACCTGATTTTACTCATGCCACTTATAGACTAGTGCGTTGCATAGGATGCGATGCAACGGTGTCTGTTTGTCGTCCGCAAGAAGGGGAATACGCGCAATGTCCGCGTTGCCATCATAAATTGCAATCAGGAAGTCGTTGGTCACTTAAACGTTGTTCATTAATCGCCCTTTCTATCTTAATTTTAATGCCATTTGCTTTAGGCTATCCTTTATTGAGCTTAGATTTACTGGGTACTAAAATTGATGCTTCTGTTTGGAAAGGAATTTGGAAAATGGCAGTGGAGGGATATTCCTATACTGCATTTATGATTTTTATCTGTGCTGTTTTAATGCCTGTATCTTTTGCGATTTTAGTCATTATGTTGCAGCTTTCTAAATTACTCAAAATTAAGCCTCGTAATGTCTTATTATTTGTGGGATATATTAAGCCTTGGGTCATGTTTGACGTCTATTTAGTTGCACTGGGTGTCACCATGTTTAAAGTGCGTGAATATGCCACATTAGAAGTAGATGTGTATTTAATTGCTTTTGTTTTTACTGCACTTTTAACCACTTTATTGTTCATTAAAATTAATTTAGATGACTTATGGCATGATTTTTATCCCGAGCAGAAACCGGTTACCAAAAGCGATAAACCGTTAGAACTTTGTACAGCCTGTGATTACACTTTTTTAAAAGAAGATCAAGAATACGATCACCGTCATCGAGCAATTTGCCCACGTTGTGCATCGCTTATTGAAATACCAGAGAGTGTAAAATTACAACGCGTTTGGGCGACATTAGTGGCGGGGATTATCATGCTTTTCCCAGCAAACTTGCTCCCAATCTCTGGCGTTTATTTAACAGGAAGTTTGTCACAAGATACCTTGATGTCGGGGGTGATGTCATTTATAAGCATGGGCAGCTATTTTGTTGCTTTCGTGGTATTCTTCGCCAGTATTTTTGTGCCAGTAAGCAAAATCCTCATTATGTTGTATTTACTGGCAAGCGTGCATTTTAAATGGCGACATTCAATTAAATGGCAAATGCGGCTATTACATATCGTTCACTTTGTTGGGACGTTGGTCAATGCTGGATCTTTTTGTGTTAGCTTTGATGATGTCTCTAGTAACACGTGGACAGATTATTAATTTTACTGTAGGCCCTGCTGCATTTTATTTCGGTGCAGCAGTGTTTTTAACTATGATTTCAACTTCTCAGTTTGATAGTCGATTAATTTGGAAAATTTATGACAGAAAACAATAAACCAGAATCTCAATCTATTGATGAGCAATATAACAATGTAGAAGCGTTATTACGTAAGAATAAACGCATCTCACCGTTTTGGTTGTTACCTTTTATTGCATTATGTATTGGTGCGATTTTATTTTTCCAAATTGTGCAAGAACAAGGAAAGATGATTACGATCACGTTTTCTAATGGTGCAGGGTTGGTTGCAGATAAAACACCGATTCGCTATCAAGGTTTGCAAATTGGTGTTGTGAAGAAGGTTAACTTTACTGACAATATGCAAAAAGTGAAAGTTGAGGCAAGTATTCATTCTGAAGCCACCGATGTGTTAAAGGAAAATACTAAATTTTGGCTTGTGCAACCGAGCGTATCGCTCGCGGGGATTTCAGGTTTAGACTCTTTAGTTTCAGGAAATTACATTACGCTTCAACCAGGTGATGGTGATTCAGAAGATGAATTTATTGCGGAAGAACAAGGGCCTATTGCACAAGTAAATCCTGGCGATTTATTAATTCATTTAATTTCGGATGATTTAGGTTCGATTTCAATTGGGGCTTCTGTTTACTTCAAAAAAATGCCAGTCGGGAAAATTTATGATTACCGCTTCAATAAAGAGAATAAAGTTGAAATTGATGTGGTGATTGATAAAGCCTTTGCACGTTTTGTGAAGAAAGATTCACGCTTCTGGAATATCAGTGGTATTAACGCTAACATTAATGCATCAGGTGTGAATGTAGAGATTGATAGTTTAAATTCAGTGGTGCAAGGTGCGGTATCATTTGATTCACCGCCAGATAGCCCACAAGCTGTGACTAATAGCCACTATACGCTTTATTCTAACTTGCAAGCGGCTAAACGAGGTATTGAAGTTGAGGTGACTATTCCAGTGACTGCAGGTTTAGATGCTGGGCAAACCTCGGTTTATTATGGTGATGAGCAAGTGGGTCTTCTTTCATCTTTAAGTGCGGACGAAAATAATGAAGAAATTTTAAAAGGCACATTATTAATCGATCCAAACCAAGCCAACCTCTTAAAAAAACGAATACACGTATTGTGTTAAAAAAATCGTAAGTTAGATTTTGGGTGATGTGGCTAATCCGAAAAAAATTCTTCCGCGGAGATTATTTTTGAAATTATTCCGGGTAGCGGAGAAAGCAAAACGCAATTTGATGTGATTCGAGAACATGAGTTATTACTCAAAGCACCGAATACTTTGATTTTTAACCTTAACCGCACCAGAAACTTATGGTATTACTGAAGGGCAATCGGTGTTTTATAACAATATTGCTATTGGTCAAATTGTGAAGCAGCACTTAAATGTTGATGGTGTGAAATTTGAAGCGGCAATTGCGGCAGAATATCGCAATCTTATTCATGAAAAATACTCAATTTGTGGCTGCCTCTAATTTTCGATGTAAGTTTTGGGTATTGATGGATTACGTTTTGAATCTGCAACACCATCAAAATGGTTGCAAGGTGGGGTGAGAGTATTACCTAAAAAAGGAAGTGGTGCTCCACATTCAAGCTATCCACTTTATAAAGATATCAGTAGTGCAGAAACGGGTATTACGGGTAACTTAGTGAATCCAAGTATTGTGCTACATTCCACTAATTTGCCAAGTATTAGCAAAGGTTCTGTGGTGCTTTATCGTCAGTTTGAAGTGGGTAAAATTATTAACGTAAGACCGAAAAGCCAATAACTTTGATATTGATGTGTATATTTATCCGGCTTATCAAGATCTTCTTACAGATAAAAGTGTGTTCTGGGTTGAAAGTGCGGCACAAATTGATATTACGCCGAAAGGCATTAGTATCCAGGCATCACCAGTTGCTCGTTCATTAAAAGGTGCGATTAGCTTTGATAATACGGGTTCAGGTAAAAATAAAACGCTTTATCCGAGTGAACTAAGAGCCAAATCAGCGGGACAAGTGATTACGTTACTCACAGATGATGCAACGGCTTTAAGTAAAGGAATGAGCTTGCGTTATCTTGGTATGAATGTGGGTGAAGTCGAGCAGATTGCCCTTGATCAAAAAAACAAATCGTATCACCGCAAAAAGCATTAATTAACCCAAGTTATATGGGGAATGATTGCAAAAGAGGGTACTGTATTTAAAGTGATTTCCCACAAATCTCAGCGGGTGGAATTGAAAAACTTAGATAGCCTTTTTACAGCCTTACATTGATATTGAATTAGGCAAAGGCCCATCAAAAACACAGTTTAATTTAGCGCAAACCGCACAACCTCGAAATAAATACAGCAATGGCGTGCCATTTATTTTGGAAACCAGTGATGCGATGAATTTAACGGAAGGATCACCAGTGCTTTATCGCGGTGTTGAAGTGGGAACCGTTCGTAAGTTTGAATTGAATTCTTTAGGGCGATCGTGTGTTGGTACATATTGCGATTACACCGAAATATCAACATTTGGTTCGTAAAAATTCAGAGTTCTGGGTTTCATCAGGTTATGATTTCAACCTTGGTTGGAAAGGGGCTGAATTTAATACCGGTAGTGTACAGCAATTGTTGAAAGGCGGTATTTCGTTCTCAACCCCGTCGGGTACGATCGTTCAACCGCAAGCAACGGCAAATCAGCGTTTTATGTTGCAAGTGAAGAAACCAGCTGAAGCACCAACTTGGAATTCGGGTGCTTTACCAGCAAATCAATAAAACATAAAAGAAATAACCGCACTTTTGAATCATCAAAGTGCGGTTATTTTTAGGTATTTTGAATAGTGCTATTGACCCATATTTTTGACTGATTTTAAAAAGCCCTTGGCTGAAGTATAGACTTCATCTTTTCCCTGAGCATGTAAAATCATATCGGACATTTCACGGAATGCACCCTTCCCGCCGCCAAGTGAAAGTATATAATCCACAGCATTTTGCACATAAGGTGCAGAATCAGCCACAGCAAAAGAAAGGCCACAGGTTGCAAAAGCAGGGAGATCGACGCTGTCATCGCCAATATAGGCAGTTTGTTCTGCGGTAACACCAGCTTGTTTCATGAGATCCAAACAAGCACTTTCTTTTTCAAGCTTACCTAAAAAGAACAATTTAATTCCGAGATCACTAATTCGCTTACGCAGAATCGCTGAATCTCTGCCCGATAATACGGCGACTTGAATACCTGCATCCATCAACATTTTGACACCAAGTCCATCACGCACATGGAAACTTTTAATGGCTTCGCCATTTCGCATCATAATGGAGTAGTCCGTCAGTTAATACGCCATCGACATCGGTGATGACCAATTTAATTTTCTTTAATTTTTCGTTAATCATTAGCTTGAGAACTCCACTAAGCCCACAACATTATTTTCATCATTGACCACAACAAGAGAGTGAATTTTCTTCTCTTTCATCAAGTCTTCCGCTTTCGCTAAGAATTCATTTTTCATGAATGGTTTTTCGGTGACGAGGTCATCAATTCTTTCGCGGTTTTTATTAAGCGTATCAGCACCGTTAGCCGTTAATGCTCGGCGCACATCACCATCGGTAATAATGCCTTTAAGTTGTTGGTTTTCCATGACTAATGCCACACCCATACGACCTTCATTCATAATAGTTAAGCAATCAGTGAAGCTGGTATCTGGTGTGGTAATCGGTAATCGAGTTTGCATTTGATCTTTTCACTTTGCATAACAAACGACGACCAAGGCTGCCACCCGGATGGAATTTCGCAAAAATCAGCCGGTTGGAAATGACGTGCCGTAATTAATGAAACCGCAAGAGCATCGCCTAAGGCTAAAGTCACTAACGCTGAAGTGGTTGGTGCGAGGTTGTTTGGACAGACTTCGCGTTCGACAGTAATATCCAAAACATAATCCGCATGGCGAGCAAGTGTCGAGTTTTTATTGCTGGTTAGGGCAATAATTTTATTACCAAAGTTTTTCAAACTTGGAATGAGTTTATTTACATCATCGGTTTCACCGCTATAAGAAATCAGCATCACAATATCGATCGGTTTTTAACATACCTAAATCGCCATGAAAGGCTTCTGTCGGGTGAAGGAAGAAACTTGGGTGTTCCTGTAGAAGCAAAAAGTCGCCACCATTTTTTTGCCAATTAGCCCCTGATTTACCAATACCACCGATGACCAAACGACCTTCGCAAGCAAGGATAAGATCCACAACTTGAGAAAAACTCATCATCCAAGCGTTGGCTTAGTTGTGCGAGCGCTTGGCTTTCAACAGAAAGCGTTTCTCGTGCGATTTGTAAATAATTCATAGGAAATCCTTATGATAAAAGTGCGGTTGAAAATAACCGTGTTTTGCAGGGGCTATTCTAACGGAAGTTATTAAAAAAATAAGAATGAAAAATTTGACCGCTCTTTGAATTCCCCTATACTACGCCGCGAGTTGGTTAGACAATCGCTGGTTTATTGAAGCCCTTAACCGTGTTCGCACGACCTAGTGGGACAAGTAAACGAGAGGAAAGTCCGAGCTACAAAGGGCAGAGTGCCGGATAACGTCCGGGCGGCGTGAGCCGACGACCAGTGCAACAGAGAGCAGACCGCCGTGAAAACGGTAAGGGTGAAAAGGGTGTGGTAAGAGCACACCGTGCCGTTGGTAACAACGTGCAGCAAAGGTAAACTCCACTCGTAGCAAGACCAAATAGGAACTCAATGGGTGGCCCGTCCAGAGTTCGGGTAGGTTGCTTGAGCGGCAGAGTAATTTGTCGCCTAGAGGAATGATTGTCCACGACAGAACTCGGCTTATCGACCAACTCAACAAATTCATCAAAAATGACCGCACTTTTGTTTTTTCATTATCCTACTCGGGATGGAATGAATAAAAGTGCGGTCATTTTCTTTTGTGTTTTACCACAAGCTCATTTGTTCTAAATGGCTTTCTTCCGGTAACGTCACGTGTAACCCCACGAGACGAATGGATTTCCCCTGGCTACGTTGCCAAATTTGTTCCAGTAATTGTTGAAAGCTTTTTAGTGATAAAGGCAAGCCTGTTTTTTCTAAGGTCGTCACCTGAAAATCTTCAAATTTTAATTTCACCCCAATTTTGCGAAAAGCGGTTAAAGGGATATTCGGCGCACTTCGTTCAATACGGCGAATAAGCTCGGCATAGAGATTATCTAACAACGCTATGCCTTGTTCGAGATGACGAATATTTTCAGATAAAGTGCGTTCTACACCGATAGATTTTCGTTCTCGATGTGCTTGAATTTCACGATCATCAATACCATGGCTAAAATCCCAAATTCGCTTGCCCATTTTACCGAAGATATTTAACAAAATAGATTGATCAAGTTTTTGCACATCTTCGCAAGTTTCTAACCCCATTTTCAATAAACGCTCAGAGGTGACTTTGCCTACACCCGGGATTTTCTTTAATGGCAGTGTTTTTACAAACTGTTCAACTTCATGAGGTTGAATCACAAATTGTCCGTTCGGTTTATTCATATCGGAAGCAATTTTGGCGAGAAATTTAAGGGGCGCTACACCGGCAGAGGCAGTCAGTTTTAACTCATCAAAAATCGCTTGGCGAATTTCTTGTGCGATCCACGTGGCGGATCCTGAACATTGTGTACAATCCGTGACATCTAAATAAGCTTCATCTAAGGAAAGTGGCTCAATGATAGAAGTATAGCGTTGAAAGATCTGATGAATTTGTGCGGATACCTGTTTATAAAGGGGCATATTAACGGGCACTAAAATCAGATTAGGGCATTTTTTGATAGCTTGTGCTGTCGGCATCGCACTGTGTAGCCCAAATTTTCGTGCTTCGTAATTACAGGTAGTGAGTACACCACGTTGTCGAGAACTACCACCCACCGCGACAGGTTTTGCCCTGTAGCGTTGGATTTTCACGGATTTCAACAGAGGCATAAAAAGCAATCCATATCAATGTGAATAATTTTTTTCGGGTGGAGTTCATGCTATAAGTGCGGTCAAAAATTAGGCGTGTTTTTTTAGTATATCGAAAAGAAAATAACTGTTCAAGTATACAGTTATTAAAAAGCCCACATTGCGTGGGCTAGATAAAAGAATTAACGATCAGAAAGGATAGTTTTATCGGAGAATTTTACAATACGTTCAATCGTATAAACGTCAATTTTTTCTTGTTGATTCATAAAGGCTTTACGAGCATTCTCTGATAACTGTACAAATGGAATCTGCAAATTAATATCTAGGGATTTTCCTGGTTGTAATGGGTTTTCTAAATTGATTTGCATATCTTGGCTGTAGATAACCTCGCGATTATTTACATACACGCCAACCCATTGAATATTTTGAATTGGTTTTTTGCCTATATTAGTAATTTTATGCTTAAATGCGCTTAATGCTTGGCCCTTTTTCATCGACAACCATTTCACGTTTTCCAACATTAATAGCAAGATATTGGTCAACTTTGTCATCAGCTTTGGTCGCTTGTTGTGTTGCTTTTGCGGGTGTTGCTTCTTTTGCAATAACTTGTGTGTTAAATGCTAAACATAATGCACCTAATGAAAGTGCGGTCAGAGATTTTAATGTTTTTCATTATTCGATTCCTTATAAAAAAAGTGGCAAAAATTTTTACCCTAACTTCTTTAGGTTAATAAATAGCTTCTTTTCCTTTCTTGGATTTTTTGATAAACTGCCGAACAATTTTGGGGCTGATTCTGGATTCGACGGGATTAGCGAAGCCCAAGGTGCACGTCGAGGTGCGGTAGGCCTCGTAAATAAACCGCAAAAAAATAGTCGCAAACGACGAACAATACGCTTTAGCAGCTTAATAACCTGCTCATAGCCTTCGCTCCCCAGCTTCCGCTCGTAAGACGGGGATAAAGCGGAGTCAAACCAAAACGAGATCGTGTGGAAGCCGCTGTTTGAGGATCGAAGCACTAAATTGAATCAAACTAGCTTAAGTTTAGCGTGTCTGTCCGCATGCTTAAGTGAAATTAAAGACGAGACTAAACGTGTAGTACTGAAGGTAGAGTAATTTCGGACGCGGGTTCAACTCCCGCCAGCTCCACCACAAAATAAACCTATCAAGTCCTATGAAAGACTTTAAAGCCTTGAAAACTAATGACTTCAAGGCTTTTTTATTGCGCTTTTAACTTCTATCAAACTCTCGAATTTGAGTAGTACGTTTAATAGTTGGCGCTTATTGATTGGTTAAATTGTTGCATTAGTAAAGCGCTTAGTAATCGGTAAATTATCAGCTAAAGGAGAAAAAATGAATATTTTATTACTAGACGGTGGTAAAGATTTCGGACATTCACATGGTGAGTTAAATCATACACTTCACAAAAAAGCGAAAGAAGTTTTGACCGCACTTGGACACAATGTAAAAGAAACCGTGATTGATGCCGGCTATGATGTTGAAGCAGAAATCGAAAAATTCTTGTGGATGGATGCCGTGATTTGGCAGATGCCAGGTTGGTGGATGCACGAACCTTGGACAGTGAAAAAATACATAGACGAAGTATTAACCGCTGGACACGGCAAGCTTTACCACAGTGATGGCCGCCATCGTGTCAAATCCGACCGAAGGCTACGGCACAGGTGGCTTGTTGCAAGGCAAAAAACACATGCTCTCACTTACATGGAATGCCCCGATTGAAGCGTTCACCCGTGAAGGCGACTTCTTCGAAGGCAAAGGCGTGGATGCTTTATACATGCACTTCCACAAACTCAACGAGTTCATCGGTTTGACCCTGTCTGCCGACATTCTTATGTAACGATGTGATTAAAAAAATCCACAAGTAGAACAATACTTAGCAGACTACCAAGCACACTTTGGAAAAAAAGTATTTCGATAATTACAAAATATGAGTTTAGAAGGTGAGCATTTTAGCTCACCTTTTTTATTTTTATCTAATCAAATTTCCTAACGGGGAGAGGGAAGAGGAATAGACTGAGTTTAGATCACACAAGCGGTCTAATTTTGAATTGAATTTGCAAAAACACCTAAAAATCTGACCGCACTTTAAAATAAAAAGATCTAAACATCCTCAATTTGAAACTGCTTACGCCAGCGATTCGGTGAAATCTTATGTTTTTTCAAGAAGTGCTGACGTAAGGCGGTATCGCTATGAAATCCACTTTGTTCTGCAATATCAGTAATAGATAAATCTGTGCTATCAGATAGTCACGTCGCTGTTGTTACTGATAGCAATAGTGAGTATAGTTATCCATATGTAAGTACGTACGGTGAGGATTATTGGATTTTACCTAAGGGGAAATGTTCATGTTAATTAAAAAATTTCTTTTTACATGTTTTATTGCCATTGTTTTTGCCGATGCTAATGCTTGTACCCGCACTATTAACGAGGGTTGTGAGAAGACTATTCAATTTACAATGGATGATAATATTACCGTTTCCAATGTGATACATTGGGAAATCATGCCTGGAAAATATGTTCTGAATTTTAGACATTATCGAGCATCAGACTCGGAAGGAGTGGTTCATCGGTTGACTGAGAATCAGCTCATTAATGCCATTAAGTATTCCATTGCGCAAATCGATAAAAATAAATTGTATGCAATACAGTTAAACTGAAGCAGTAGCGAGACATCACGGAAGTCGGTTGAGAAAGCGCTTAAGGAAAAATACTTTATTGGGCGGCAGGTATTCGGCATTCGATAAAAAAGATACAAAAGATTATAACGAAATCTTTTATTCAAAGCCCGTTCATACGGAAGTTGTGCATGCAGATTGATAATCTGAAGATGAGCTGTAATTTCAAATCATATTTCTTGGAGCCCATTTTATTTAAGACGGGCGAGTTTAGCTCCGGAAAAACTATTCGCTCAGATGAAAATGCAAATATCGACTGGATTGGTTTAGCTTCATATGAACTGTGGTTTAGTATTCCTATTAGTCAGTAAGCAAACATAGACTAAGTTGAAAACCCAACTTACACAAAGGTCGTCTGAAAAACTTTCAGACGACCTAAAATACATCCTCCTCAGGCGATAACAAAAGTTAGTCTCTACAAGACGGCTGTCCCTGTCATAAAAATACCGAGAAGAAGCCTAAGCTGCATCAGCACCGAAGATTAAAGAGGTGGCAAAATGTCCAGATTACTTTAGACCTTGCGCGCATATGTACGCGACCATTGAATGGTATGCCATTTGATTTTAGAACTTCAGGTTGGACCGGTTTAGATTTGGGCATCTTCCATGAACATATTTTCTTTGATGATGGTACAAATATTGGATTTACAACTACAGGGCCATTTTCTGAAACAGCCCTAAAATAATTGCCAAATATAAATGCTCAGGAAAACATTATGATGATTTGAAAATGAAAAAAGCAGTAAATCAAGTGGAAGAAATGAGGGTGGTTTTACCTAAGAGTTCAAATCGACATGACGGAGTAGTTATTGGAAAAAAATATGGGAATAACACATATCATGTTGTGTCCAATAATTGCCAAGATTTTACTTCTGATGCCAAAAAAGCTTACAAAAACATTAAATAATCTAGGATTGAAGAATGAATTTTTTTATAAAAAAACTGTCTAGTAGTATATTATACTCTAATATCTTTATCATTCTGTATACTTTTAATATTATCTTTTTGCTTCTCTGAAATATTTGGTATTAAAAGGCTATGGTTTTATTTTTTTATGGGTAATACATGGAGATGATTTAATTATAATGTATGTCCCAATTTTATTTTTTTATAACACAAATATTTTTTTACTTTAAGAAGCAAAAAGGGAAATAATAAGAAAAAAATTATCTTGCAAACTCTAAATCTTATTTTTTTATTTATACAATTAGTTATTTTATATTTTATATAATATTTTTTTAGTTTTTTTCTACAATGGGGAATAGCTATAAATTCTCCTATCAAGTTATCTAGAAAGAAGTTTTTACGCATGTTAAAAGCAGACGAAAGTAGACAAATTTAGCAAATATTGCAGCTTTATATATTTAAGTAGGGGCTGTACTAGATTAGCTCTAAATTCCACACCAATCCCGCAGGATTTTAAGCTGTTGAGACGGTGTGCCGAAGTTAAACCAAAATTCGCATTCTTTCAAGAACAGCGGGAAAGATTTTCGATCGATTCCGTTGTATTTTCGCAAGACGCGTTTTGCCTGATTCCAAAAATTCTCAATGCCGTTGATGTGGTTCTGATGGTCTACAAGCGCTTTGGGATGGTTGATGCGGTGATGGATAAAACCGCTGACGCTCGGCTTGTCATAGCTGCTCAGGCTACCTGTCTGGCATGATTTTCTGTTTGATAACAGGCATCAATGCATCGGACTTGGCATTATCTACGGCAACGATATAGACCCGTCCGTTACGTTTCAGAATGCCGAAGACGACAACTTTCCCTGATGCACCGCGATCGTGTCTGCTCCTGCAGCGTCCGCCGAAATAGCTTTTATCCATTTAGATCAAACAAGTGGTATAATTTTGAATTTGCAAAAACACCTAAAAATTTGACCGCACTTTAAAATAAAAAGATCTAAACATCCTCAATTTGAAACTGCTTACGCCAGCGATTCGGTGAAATCTTATGTTTTTTTAAGAAGTGCTGACGCAAGGCGGTATCGCTATGAAATCCACTTTGTTCTGCAATATCAGTAATAGATAAATCTGTGCTTTCCAAAAGCTCTCTTGCTCGTTGTAGCCTTGCTTCAATTAACCATTGATTTAATGACATTCCGGTTGCTTTGCGAAAATGTCGGGTGAAAGTGCTACGGCTCATTGACAAACGTTCGGCAAGGCTATCAGTCGAATGAAGTGCGGTCAGATTTTCATTTAAATAAGCAAGCAACGCATTGATATTATGATTAGGTGTGGAACGAGAAATAGGGCGTTCGATAAATTGTGCTTGTCCGCCTTCACGATGAGGGGGGATAACCAGTATTCGGGCAATATGATTGGCAATTTTTCACACCATATAATTTACGGACAATAGAAAGACAACAATCCATGGAAGCTGCTGTTCCTGCAGAGGTAATCAGTCGATCTTGTTCCAAATAAATAGGATTTAAATCCCATTTCACCTGCGGAAAAGCGACTAGTAAAAATCACTATCTCCCAGCCAATGTGTGGTTGCTTTTTTTGCCGTTAAGTAGGCCACTGCACGCTAACACATAGGCGCCATAACATAAACCCCACTACTGTCGCACCACGTTGATACGCTTGCCGTAATGCTGTTAATAAAAGCCTCACTCGGCATCACTTGAGTATCATGCCATCCAGTCATCACAACAATATCGGCATTCTCCAACCATTCTAAACCTCCATCTAAATGTATGTGAAATAGCGAGTTTGTCAGGTTGTCCGAATCGCTAACGATTTTACAGTCAAATAACGGCTTGCCGTTTAAATCCGACATAGAAAAAAACGGAATATGCCATCGCAAAAATGAATGGGCATCATTTGTTCATACACAATCAAAAGCAACTGTGGGTTTATTCATTTTATTTCTCCTACTTTGATATGAGCATAGCACAAAAATGACCCTGATTATTACGTTTATTGATTTTTTTATCTATTTTTTTGCGCAATTTTTGTTCTCACTATAATATGTTTATTCATTCAATAACGTATATAGAAAAGGAAAAAAACAATGAACTTAAAAAAACCTTAATTAGCACTACAGCATTGGCTATTAGCGCAAATACTTTCGCTGTAGAGCTTGCCTCTAAAAACACTGATAGCTACCAACATATCCGCAATGCCACTGGTCGCCTGAACTACGCAGGGAAAACTTTTTTAATTGATCCGATGCTTGCTGAAAAAGGACGTTATGCAGGCTTTGAAGGGAACATTAAATAGCCATTTGCGTAATCCACTTGTGGAATTGCCGATGAAAGCAGAAGATACTTTCAAAGATGTTGATGCCATTATTTTGACTCATACACATGAAGATCATTGGGATGAGGTCGCACAAAAAATTTTACCTAAATCCATCAAAATTTTTGTGCAGCATGAACGGGATGGCGACTTACTCAAAGCGCAAGGTTTTACTAACATAACCAGTTTATCGCTAGAAAAACCGGTAGAGTTTGAAGGTATTATTTTAAATAAAACCGGCGGTTCTCACGGCACAACGGAAATGTACGCTGTACCACAATTAGCCGAGATCTTAGATGAGGCGATGGGCGTAATATTCCAAGCGAAAGGCCATACAACGGTTTACTTAGTTGGTGACACAATTTGGACTGCCGAAGTAAACAAAGCCATTAATCGTTATAAACCTGATGTAATGATTATGAACACAGGTGATGCGCGTACCTTAGCTTTTCCGAATGACGGCATTATTATGGGGTTACAAGATGTTGCTCATGCTCGCCAAATGCTACCGAATACAAAACTTATCACGGTGCACATGGATGCGGTAAACCATATGTCTGTGTACCGTAAGGATTTACGCCAATTTGTCCAAGCAAACAAGCTTGAAAATGTAGTAATTCCAGAAGATGGTGAAACAGTGAAGTTTTAAAAACAAGCGGTTTTAATTTTGAATTGAATTTGCAAAAACACCTAAAAATTTGACCACACTTTGTTATAAAAAAGCCGTCTGAAATTTCAGACGGCCTTTTTCTAAGAAATAATTTTAATTAATTCCTTCCACTAAAATTGCGCGGCCTGTTGTTGCGCCCAAACGGATGGATTTGAATGCTTGGAAACGCCGAAATCGGGCACGATACGCAATACTTTCCGCAAAACGGGTTTTCTGTTTCAGGAAAACCGCCTGCCGGAAAACTTGACCGCGATGCAGAATATCGCTATTTTTATGGACAAACCCGATGAAGGCGAAATCATCGCGCTGGCGGCGAAAGTCGGGCTGACTGCGGGCGATTTGAACAAATATCCGACCGAATTGTCCGGCGGCATGGCGAAACGGGTAGCATTTTTGCGCCTGCTGCTGTGCGGCTGCGACCTTGCCTTGCTGGACGAGCCGTTCGTCGGTTTGGACCGCGATTTGCGCGATATTTTGGTCGCCATGCTGGTGGAAAAAATCGAGCGGCAGGGCATGGCGTGTATGCTGGTAACGCACGACCGCTTCGAAGCCGCACGCCTGAGCCATGAAATCATGCTGCTTTCCACTAAGGGCATGAACGTGCAAAACGTGATTACCCTGCCTACGCCGCTGTCCGAACGCGATTCGGCTTTTGAAGAAGCCGTGGTGGCAAGAGAGTTTCAGGGGATTCATTATTATGAGTGATAGGAATTTAAATTTCTGACAAACCTTGCGGTTCGTTGCCCTCTCCCTAACCCTCTCCCACGGAGAGAGGGGATCAGGTTTCTCAAAATCAGAGAGCCGTAGAATTGGGAATCAGATGTCGGGTAAACCTGAAAATGTTCAGGCTCGACAGCCCAATTCCCTCTCCCCGTGGGAGAGGGGCTAGGAGAGGGTAAGCAAAGCCGCAGGCTTGCCTCTTTAGCGAAAGATACGAATCTGTTATCCGAACGCGATTCGGTTTTTGAAAAAAGCCGTGGTGCCAAGGGGGCAGGGGATTCATTATGAGGTGCTTTATGTTTTCGACTGTGATTACTGCTGCTGTTTTATATATTGCTACAGCAGTAGATTTGTTAGTAATACTATTAATATTTTTTTGCTAGAGCAAATACTAGAAAAAGAATATCGAGATATTTATATCGGACAATATTTAGGTTCTGTAATTTTAATATTAGTTAGTTTATTTCTAGCTTTTGTTTTTGAATTATGTTCCGGAAAAAAATGGGTGTTGGGTTTTATTAGGTTTAATACCGATTTACTTAGGTATTAAAGTTGCTATTTACGACGATTGTGAGGGCGAAAAAAAGAGCTAAAAAAAGAATTGGATGAAAAAAAGGGTTGTCAAAAATTAGTCGGTATTGTTGCTTTGGTTACAGTTGCTAGTTGTGGTGCAGATAATATTGGACTTTTTTTGTTCCTTACTTTTGTGACTTTTAGATCTTGTCGACTTATTAGTTACTCTTCTTGTATTTTTTTAATATTGATTTTTTTGTTTTAGTATATACAGCACAAAGATTGGCTAATATTTCAGGTGTTGGTGAAATTGTAGAGAAGTTTAGTCGTTGGATAATGGCTGTTATTTATATTGGTTTAGGGTTATTTATTATTATTGAAAAATAATACAATTCAAACAATAATATCAATAATATGAATGATACGGGCATTTGAGTATCTGACAAACCTTCGGCTTGCTTCTTCAATACAAGATACAACCCTGTCCGCCCAATAAATCCATATCCGAAAGCATCTTCATGCAGAATTAAGCCAAACCATGAATAAGTTTTTTTCACCCACCCCATGCGGCCGTTTTTTTCGTCGGTGCGGCGGTGCTTGCCATACTCGGCGCGTTGGTGTTTTTTTCATCAGCTCCGGTGCCGTCATTTTGAAATGAAACCAAATCAAAGCTGATTGAACCGTCGTCCACTTGGGTACGACCATCACGTCCGCCGGTTGCTGTTGCTGATGTTTTGTAGAAAAATTTTTCATAATGTTTTCCTCATTTAATGTTGGTTAATATGGTTTTGGCGTACCGCCGTTGAAAAGTGAGTTCATTATATTGAACGGCAATATGAAGTGTTATATGATTTATCCAAATTACTTGCCTATTCCTACAAAAATTATGTTCTCAACTGAAATGATAGAACGATTATTAAAAGGTTATTCCACATAACGAACTCTATTCATCATCGATTAAAGGCTTATTTCTTCGCCATTCAGATCAACCATTTTGTTACGAAGGTATTATTCAAGAGCCGAGCATTTGCATCGTGTTAAGCGGAGAACGTGAAGTGCAGCTAGGCGAACAATGCTACCGATTTGATAATCAACATTTTATGTTTTGCCCAGTAAACATACCGATGCGTGGCGAGATTAAATATGCAGAGCCGCAAAAGCCGTTTTTAGTGATGTCGATGAAAATTGATATTGAAAGCGTTAGCAAGATTTTATTAGCAAATCCAAACCTTGCAGATGATGTCCAACAGGGCGACGAGGGTTTTGCACAATGGCATCTGGATGAATCTCTCAAAAATGCTGTTGAACGCTTATTACTCTTGCACGAAAATCCAAAAGATATTGGGTTTCTTGCACCGCTTATCCAACAAGAAATATATTATCGACTCCTTACAGGCGAACAAGGTGGCAAATTTAAAGCCATGGTAAGCAATGGATCGCACACCAAAAAAATCGCCCAAGCCACCTATTATCTGCAACAACATTTTAGTGAAACCATCACTGTGGAAACCTTGGCAAATCTAAGTGGTATGTCATTATCTGGCTTTCATAGTCATTTTAAGAAGATAACCAGCCTTTCACCGCTGCAATATCAAAAATCCTTACGTCTGATGGAAGCCAGACGACTGATCGCACAAGAAGAGCGAGGCATTACCGAAACCGCTTACCAAGTCGGCTACGAGTCACCTAGCCAATTCAGCCGTGAATACAAACGGTATTTCGGGCATGCGCCCAAGGGGGATATTAAATAGATGGGGCTTAAAGATAGGTTTAAATACACCTAAAAATTTGACCGCACTTTATGATGAAAAAAGTCTGAAACGTTAATTTCAGACGTTTTTTATTTAACCAAGATTTTGTGAAAAACATTAAAAAAATGAGATAATTCTCAAACCTTTTAAGAGGCTTTATTTATAAAAATATTTGGAGAAAGCATGGAACACAAACTTGAGGATATCATTGCGATTTTTAATCAATGTTTTGAAGAAGAATATAATACGCGATTGGTTAAAGGTGGGGATGAGCCGATTTACATTCCTGCAAATGATGAGGTGCCTTATAACGCCATTTACTTTGCGAGAGGCTTTTACAGTAGTGCATTACATGAAATTGCCCATTGGTTAGTGGCGGGGAAAGAGCGCCGTAAATTAGAAGATTTTGGCTATTGGTATGAGCCGGATGGTCGTTCTGAAGAACGTCAGCGTGATTTTGAAAAGGTGGAAGTGAAACCTCAAGCATTGGAATGGATTTTAGCCACAGCGGCGGGTTTTCGTTATTTTGCCAGTGCGGATAATTTGAATGGCAATCCAGGGGATACCCAACCATTTAAGCAAGCGGTGTATGAGCAAGTGAAAACCTATGCAGAAAAAGGCTTACCAAAACGTGCAGAAACCTTGCGTCATGCGTTGGCTCAATTTTATGGCACAGAAGATCGAATTGATTTAGCGAAATTTGATGTTACTCGCATCTAAAGTGCGGTCATTTTTAGGCAGATTTTGCGTCTGTCAATTTTCCTTAAAATCGGCTAGAATAGGCCGATTTTATTTTTGGCTTTAACTTTAGAAAGATATGAAAGATTCTATTATTGCAAAACTTGAAAGTTTAAAAGAACGTTATGAAGAATTAGAGGCATTGCTAGGCGATGCGTCGGTGATTTCAGATCAGGATAAATTCCGTGCGTATTCTAAAGAATATTCACAACTTGAAGATGTGGTGAAATGTTTTAATCGTTGGAATCAGCTTAATTCTAACATTGCTGAAGCAGAATTGATGTTAGATGATCCTGAAATGAAAGAAATGGCAGAAATGGAAATTGAAGAATCCAAAGCCGAAATTGAAGACGTGGAGCAACAACTTCAAATTCTTTTATTACCGAAAGATCCAAATGATGAATATAACTGCTATTTAGAAATTCGTGCGGGTACTGGTGGGGATGAAGCGGGTATCTTTGCCGGCGATTTATTCCGTATGTACAGCCGTTATGCAGAAAGTAAACGCTGGCGTGTTGAAATGCTCAGCGCAAATGAAAGCGAGCAGGGCGGTTATAAAGAAGTGATCGTTAAAGTAAGCGGTGATGGCGTGTATGGTCAGTTGAAAATTTGAATCAGGCGGCCACCGTGTACAACGTGTACCAAAAACAGAAAGCCAAGGTCGTATTCATACCTCTGCTTGTACTGTTGCGGTAATGCCTGAATTACCAGAATCTGAAATGCCGGAAATCAATCCAGCAGATTTACGTATTGATACCTACCGTTCATCTGGTGCAGGTGGTCAGCACGTTAATACAACAGACTCAGCGGTACGTATTACCCACATTCCAACAGGTATTGTGGTGGAATGTCAGGATGAGCGTTCACAACATAAAAATAAAGCTAAAGCGATGTCTGTATTGGCTTCACGTATTGTGCAAGCCGAGCAAGAGCGTCAAGCAGCAGAGCAAGCGGATACCCGCCGTAACTTATTAGGTTCAGGCGACCGTTCTGATAAAATTCGTACTTATAACTACCCACAAGGTCGTGTCACAGATCACCGTATCAACTTAACGCTCTATCGCTTAGATGAAGTGATGAACGGCAAAATTGATGAGCTTATTCAGCCGATTATCACTGAATATCAAGCGGATCAATTAGCGGCGTTATCTGAGAGTAATTAATGACCTATCAACAATGGCTTGCCGATGCTGCGCAAGCCTTAAATCAGGTAAATCCGACAGAGAATGGCAAAGTTGATGCGTTAGTGCTATTGCAACACGCAACGGGCAAATCGAGAACGCAAATTTTAGCTTTCGATGAAACGGAAATTGATGAAAAAGTGCGGTTAAAATTGACCGCACTTTTAGATCGTCGTTTAAAAGGCGAACCTATCGCTTATATCCTCGGTGAAAAAGAATTCTGGTCCTTGCCTTTTAAATGTATCTGAAGGAACATTAATTCCTCGTCCCGATACTGAAATTCTCGTAGAAAAAACATTACAAATTGCGTTAGAAAAACTGGAAGAAAATCCACCGCACTTTCGTATTCTCGATCTTGGAACCGGCACGGGTGCCATTGCGTTGGCGTTGGCTTCTGAGCTTTCTCTAATTTGTCAAAAAAAGGCTATTCAATTGGATGTCATTGGTGTGGATTTAATGCCAGAAGTCGTCAAATTAGCGCAATCCAATGCAGAAAAAAATCAGCTTGATGTGCAATTCTTGCAGAGTCGTTGGTTTGAACATGTTGAAGGGCAGTTTGATATTATCGTCAGTAATCCGCCTTATATTGATGAAACTGATGAACACCTTTCTCAAGGTGATGTGCGTTTCGAACCTCGTTCGGCGTTGGTGGCAGGTGAAAACGGTTTAGCTGATTTACGTCATATTATTGAGCAGTCACCAAGATATTTAAAAGATAGCGGTTATTTATTGTTAGAGCACGGCTGGAAACAGGGCGAAGAAGTGCGGTCAATTTTCTGGCAAAATCATTGGCAAGGGGTTGCAACCATACGGGATTATGGCGACAATGAGCGCGTAACGTTGGGATATTGGAAGCGGTAATGAAATACGATCAAAAAGCCTTATATGCTGAACTGACTCATTTTTATTTGAGCATTTGTGAGAAAGAGCAACTTGATGAGCCTCGTATAAGAGGGCTTGTGGGTAGCTTAGTGCGTAGAGCTCGCCAAGCTATTCCAGAAGAATGGGATGATAAAGCTAAAATTCATCAATTCTTACAGCTATTTTACGGTGATTGGGGATTTCATTGCGATGCGGATAATTATTTCTATGCTCGCAATTTATACCTTCCGTATATTTTAGAAGAGCGTGAAGGCATGCCGGTGAGTCTTGGCGCCTTAATCCTTTATTTGGCTGCAAGTTTAAAATTGCCGATTTATCCCTGTAAATTTTCCCGACTCAACTGATTTTACGTGCAGAAGTAGATGGGTGAAGTAGCATTTATTGATCCTTGGAGCGGAAAAATATATTTCAGTGGATGAATTGAAAAAAACTCTATGAAGGCGCCTTTGGTTTTGGCGCTCAAATTCAACCTGAGGATTTAGCCCGAGCAGATATTCCGATGCTGACCGCACGTTTCCGTCAGCTCGCCAAGAATGCCTTAATTCGTGAAGAACAAAACGATTTGGCTTTTAATTATATCCAATTCTTGTTAGCGGGAAGAAAAGATCCTTACGATATTCGCGATCGTGGCTTAGTGTTGGCGCAAATGGGCGCTTATCCTTCAGCCATTGAGGATTTGGAATATTTTGTGGATCAATGTCCAAATGATCCCACTTCTTCTCTGTTAAAAACTCAACTTTTAGAACTGAAAGGCGAAGCATTGAAAGATGCCAATGCCATCCATTAAAAAGGAAATATTATGCAAAATAAAATTGTAAAAATTGGCAATATTGATGTCGCAAATGACAAACCCTTTTGTACTTTTCGGCGGGAATGAACGTGCTTGAAAGTCGCGATATGGCAATGCAAGTTTGCGAAGCTTACGTGAAAGTGACTGAAAAGTTGGGTGTTCCTTATGTTTTTAAGGCATCTTTCGATAAAGCTAACCGTTCTTCAATTCATTCTTACCGTGGTCCAGGTATGGAAGAAGGTTTAAAAATTTTCCAAGAGATAAAAGAAACCTTTGGCGTGAAAGTGATTACCGATGTGCACGAAATTTATCAATGTCAGCCTGTTGCTGATGTGGTGGATGTGATTCAGTTACCGGCATTCTTGGCTCGTCAAACAGATTTAGTCGAAGCCATGGCAAAAACCGGGTGCGGTAATTAACGTGAAAAAACCACAATTCTTAAGCCCAGGTCAAATGGGGAATATCGTCGATAAGTTTGAAGAATGTGGTAACGATAAAATTATCCTTTGTGATCGTGGTTCAAACTTCGGTTACGATAATTTAGTGGTGGATATGTTAGGCTTCGGCGTAATGAAAAAAAGTGTCTAAAGGTAGTCCAGTTATTTTTTTGACGTGACCCATTCATTACAATGCCGTGATCCGTTTGGTGCTGCTTCAGGCGGTCGTCGTGAACAAGTGACCGAATTAGCCCGTTCTGGTTTAGCAATTGGCATTGCAGGCTTATTCTTGGAAGCGCATCCAAATCCAAATCAAGCAAAATGTGATGGCCCTTCTGCATTGCCACTTTCGGCATTAGAAGGTTTTGTCTCACAGATGAAAGCCATTGATGATTTAGTGAAAGTCTTTCCCTGAATTAGATACGTCTATTTAATAGAGAAGTGCGGTTGAAAACAGCGTTGTTTTTGACCGCACTTTTGTTCTGTAAAAGGAGATAACAATGAATATCGTATTTTTAGACAGCACCGCAATTCCGAAACATATTCCTATTCCTCGTCCAAGCTTTCCGCATAACTGGGTAGAGTATGAATATACTTCTGCGGAGCAAACCATTGAGCGAGCAAAAGACGCGGATATTATTATCACCAGTAAAGTGATTTTAAGCCGTGAGGTGTTGCAACAACTACCTAAATTAAAATTGATTGCTATCACCGCAACAGGCACCAATAACGTGGATTTAGACGCGGCAAAAGAATTAGGTGTGACGGTTAAAAATGTGACGGGTTATTCTGCCACGACTGTACCTGAGCATGTGTTGGGGATGATTTTTGCGTTAAAACATAGTCTAGCAGGTTGGCAGCGCGATCAAATCACTGGAAAATGGACTGAGAGTAAACAGTTCTGCTACTTTTGATTATCCCATTACAGATGTTAAAGGTTCAACGTTAGGTGTGTTTGGAAAAGGCTGTTTAGGCACAGAAGTAGGGCGTTTAGCAGAACTTTTAGGCATGAAAGTGCTTTATGCTGAACATCGAAATGCGACAACGTGCCGTGAAGGTTACACGCCTTTTGAAGAGGTGCTAAAACAGGCCGATATTCTGACATTGCATTGTGCATTGACTGAAACAACTAAAAATTTAATCAATCAAGAAACCTTGTCACTTTGTAAGAAAGGTGCGTATTTAATCAATACTGGTCGTGGTCCATTGATTGACGAGCAAGCAGTTTGTGACGCATTAAAATCAGGACAATTAGGTGGTGCTGCATTAGATGTGTTAGTGAAAGAACCACCAGAGAAAAACAATCCACTGATTGAATTAGCGAAAACGATGCCGAATTTAATTATCACACCTCATATTGCTTGGGCGAGTGATAGCGCGGTAACCACGCTAACGAAAAAAAGTGACGCAAAATATTGAAGATTTCGTTCAACAATTAAATCAAAAAAATAATGAATTTACCTATTTCTTTATACGTCGCCCTGCGATATTGGCGGGCAAAAAGCGCTGATCGTTTTGGGCGACTTGTTGCTAATTTGGCAAGCTTTGGCATCGTACTGGGTGTGATGGCATTGATTATTGTGCTTTCTGTCATGAATGGACTAGAAGGCTATCAAAAACAACAGGTGCTTTCGAGCATTCCGCATGCGATTGTTAGCCAAGAAGCGCCTATTTCGGCAGAAAAACCGCTTGAAAATACACCGCACTTTGTGCAAAAAGCCGTGCCGATTAATACGACGAATGTTGTGTTTCAAACAGCAAAAGGCGTGAGTGCAGGACAAGTGATTGGTATTCAGTCTTTTTCAGATGATCCTTTATTAGAAGATATCGATCCTAGTCAGTTTAACCAACTTTTACCGCAAGGTGAGTTTAAGTTAGTTATGGGCGATAAGTTAGCGCAAAAATTAGGCTTAGCGGTGGGTGATAAGGTTCGTTTAATGATTACGGAAAACAGCCAGTACACCCCATTTGGTCGCGTCCCGATGCAGCGTTTATTTACGGTGAGCGAGCTTTACTATGATTATGGCGAAGCGTCAGGCTATGAAGTTTTTGCTAATTTAGCCGATATTGGTCGCCTAATGCGTATTCAGCCAGGTGAGGCTCAAGGCTATCGTTTATTCCTGGATGATCCTTTCCAAATCACAGAATTGCCAACCTATTTTAAAGAGAGCCATATCAGCGATTGGCGTGTCCAAAAAGGGGAGTTTTTCCAAGCGGTTCGTATGGAAAAAAATATGATGGGCTTGTTGATTAGCTTAATTATTGTTGTTGCGATTTCCAATATTGTGACCTCATTAAGTTTAATGGTGGTGGATAAACAAGGGGAAATCGCTATTTTGCAAACACAAGGTGTCACTAAATCACAAGTGCGTTCGATCTTTATTTATCAAGGTTTATTGGTGGGGCTAGTGGGCACATTGATTGGTGCTGTACTGGGTGTATTAATCACCTTAAACCTTGGGGCAATTTTAAGTGCGGTCAATCCGAACGGTGTTTTCTTGCCAACATCCATTGAGCCTGTGCAAGTCATTATTGTGATTGTCTTTTTCTTTATTATTATCTTTATTATCAACCATTTATCCAGCTTATCGTGCGGCGAAAAACTGAGCCAGCGGAAGCATTACGTTATGAGTAAAATATGAATAACTACTTATTAGAATGCCAAAAATATTAATAAATTTTTACCAAGAAGGCGAGAACCAAACCCAAGTATTAAAAGGCGTAAGCTTTGCTATGAAACCACAAGAATTAGTGGCGATTGTGGGGAGTTCTGGTTCAGGAAAAAGTACCTTATTACACACCTTGGGCGGTTTAGATCAGCCAAGTAGTGGGGAAGTGTTTATTAAAGGGCAATCTTTGCAAAAAGCGTCTGAAAGTGAATTGGCTAAATTACGTAACCAAAATCTAGGTTTTGTGTATCAATTTCACCATTTAATGGCGGATTTTACCGCATTGGAAAATGTGATGATGCCGATGTTAATTGGTCGTCAGAATAAAACAGAAGCAAAAGATCGTGCTGAAAAAATATTAGGCGCAGTAGGCTTAAGTCATCGCATTACTCATCGTCCATCTGCACTTTCTGGCGGTGAACGTCAACGTGTTGCGATTGCTCGTGCATTGGTGAATAATCCCGCTCTTGTATTGGCTGATGAACCAACTGGTAACTTGGATCATAAAACTACAGAAAGTATTTTTGAGTTAATTCAAACCTTGAATGCGGAACAAAACATTGCGTTTTTATTGGTTACACATGATATGTCATTAGCACAAAAACTGTCTCGTTGCTTAACCATGCAAGACGGCATTTTGAAGGAAGGTGCATAATGAATACGCCTTTTTTTCATTAGTTGGCGTTATCAACGAGGGTAAGCAAAAAGAATCCGTTGGTGGCGTTAATTTCAAAAATTCTCTGCTATCGGTATCGCCCTTGGTGTGGCAGTATTGATTGTGGGATTAAGTGCGATGAATGGTTTTGAGCGTGAATTGAATTCACGTATTTTGGCTGTCGTGCCACATACGGAAATCACGGTAAATCCACATGACAATGAAGCCACATTAAACCATTGGCAGAACCTTGCGGAACGTCTAAAAAAACAAACAAAAAAATTACCGCACTTTCACCTTTTTGTGAGTTTTACTGCCTTAGTCGAAAAATGGCAATAAACTTAAAGTTGTACAAGTGAAAAGGGGTCGATAAACAAGCTGAAGATCAAGTGAGTTCTCTTGGTAAGTTTGTGGAAGGTGATGGCTGGCAGAAATTTGCAGAAGAAGGTGGATTGGTGCTGGGCTCTGGTATTGCCAAAGAGTTAGATGTTAAAGCTGGCGATTGGGTGTCATTATTAATCTCTCAACCGAATGGCGAAGATCAAATGGCTCAGCCTAATCGTGAGCGTGTTCAAGTGACCGCTATTTTACGTTTAGATGGTCAGTTAGACCACAGTTATGCCTTACTGGCATTACCTCAAGCGCAAGAGTTAATGGGGTATCGCGAAGATCAAATTACCGGTGTTGAATTGAAAGTGGATGATCCATTTAAAGTACAAGAAATGGATTATTCGATGCTGAATGATTATCCGCAACTGCTTTATATTCAAAACTGGGTGGCAAAATTTGGCTATATGTATCGTGATATTCAGCTTATCCGTACGGTGATGTATATCGCCATGGTGCTTGTAATTGGGGTAGCGTGTTTTAATATCGTTTCTACCTTAATTATGGCGGTAAAAGATAAGCAAGGTGATATTGCGATTATGCGAACCCTGGGGGCGAATAATGGTTTTATTAAGCAGATCTTTATTTGGTATGGTTTGCTTGCGGGAATGAAAGGGTGTTTGATTGGTATCGTGTTAGGTGTCGTACTTGCACTGAATCTCACGCCGATTATTCAAGGCATCGAGACATTACTCGGTAAAAAATCTGTTATCAGATGGCATCTATTTCGTTGATTTCTTACCAAGTGAATTACATTGGTTCGATGTTGTATTAGTTCTCGTGGCGGCATTGGTATTGAGTTTACTCGCGAGTCTTTATCCGGCCAGTCGAGCCGCGAAGTTACAACCGGCTCAAGTATTGAGTAATCATTAATAAAAAATCAGGGATTAAGTATTTAATCCCTGATTTTTTTATTATTCAACCGTTAATTATTATTGGTTTTCTTTATCTGTTTTTAATAAACCAGATGAACCTTCGGAATAATCACGAGGCGGCTCTTCAGATTTACTTTCTGATGAGGCGGTCACCAGCTGTTGAGTGAATAAACCTTTGTTAGCGGGTTTATTACCAAGCAAGGTTTCAGATGAAACTGCATAGTGACGATACAGTTTTTGATAATCACCAATTAAAGTTTTAAATAATTCGGCACTTTCAGCAAAATGTTTTTCAAGTTGTGCTTGTTGATCGCTTAACTGTGTTTTCACTTCTTTTAGCTCAGCTTCTGTCTGAACTTGTTTTTTAACTGAGCCTTTCGTTAAACGTAATAATAAATAGCCTAAGATTACGCCAACCACAAGCCCAATCACAGCGGCTTGCCATATTTCTGGTATCCATGATTGCATACATTACTCCTTATTTTGAATTCAGTGTTTAGTGTAAAGGAAAAACAAAAAAGTTTCTTTGCGGTTGATCACATTTTGAAAAAGCTGTGCTTACACAGCTGCAATAATTACGATCTCAACTTTCCAATCAGGATCTGCAAGTTTCGCTTCTACCGTTGCTCGGCTTGGTGGATTTTGGCTATCGACCCATTCATCCCATGCTTGGTTGAGTTGAGCATAATCCGCCATATCAGCAAGGAAGATTTGCGAGGTAAGAATTTTACTTTTTTCAGAACCAATTTCTGCCAATAATTTATCGATCAGTGAAAGGACTTCTTTGGTTTGCTCGTAAGCATTTTGCTTAACGGTTTTTTCCGGTACTTGGCCTGCAAAATAGGCAGTATTGTTATGAATGACCACTTCAGAAAAGCGTTTGCTTGGTTGAATGCGTTGAATCGACATAATGGCTCCTTTTTTTGATGAAGATAATTCCATTCTAAAGGTGGTTTTTAGACTTTGTAAATCAAGAAATTGTGAGATAAAAATAATTGAGAATTTTTTTATCAACTAAAAGGAAACTATGAAACTCCTGATTTCGAATCAATATGGCGCCATTGTGATGGCATTATTGCCTTTTGTTTACGGTATGTTATTAGCTTCACCTGTTTGGGCGCATTTCTTTTTGCTTTTAGCTTGGTTCACCATGTATTTGCTGAGTTACCCAATGCTTAGTCTCTTTAAAGGCAAAAATATGGCGGAATATAAAAAGTGGACAATCATCTATGGTGTCGCAGCTTTTTTTATTTGCGCTTCCCTGCCATTTTTTTATAACTGGCAAATTCTTTTTCTTTATTGCAGCCATGTTTCCTTTTGTGTTGGTGAGTATCTATTACACCAAGAAAAAAGATGAACGTAATCTTCTCAATGATTTAGCGGGTATTGCGATTTTTGCCCTTGCAGGTATGGGATCCTATTATTTTTCTGACCGCACTTTTGATGAAAAAATCTGGTGGGTAGCGCTGTATCCAAGCTCTATTTTTTTATAGGCACGACGCTTTATGTCAAATCAATGATGCGTGAACGTAAAAAAATCCGCTTTATCTCAAAGCCTCTATTATTTTTCCATGTGCTTTGCGTGCTCGGTTGCTTGTTTACCCAACAATATGTCTTATCACTAGCTTTTGTGCCGGCGTTAATTCGTGCCATTTATTTACCAACCAAGAAACTTTCGGTTAAGCAAGTCGGTCTAATAGAATTCGGAACATCCGCCATTTTTTTGATTATTTTATTGATAGCGACATTATAAGATGAAGACATTAGCCAAACTTTTACTCCTCACCACGCTCACCTTAAGCAGTTCAGCATTTGCGATGAAAACCATTGATTTGGTCGATAAAGCGCAAATGACAGAGCAGCAAAAAATGGATCTGGCGCAAAAACTGGCTGAGAAACAAGATTGGAAAGCCGTTTTTGAAATTATGTATCCTTTAGCTTTGGAAGGTAATTTACAAGCTCAAAGCAATTTAGGGATGCTTTATAATTTAGGCCGTGGAGTGGATGAAAATAAAGAGTTGGCTTATTGGTGGTTTAGTGAAGCTGCTGAGCGAGGCAGTATTAAAGCTATCAATAATTTGGCGGTCATGTATTTCAACGGCAACAACTATGTAAAACAAGATACCGCTCAAGCGATTAAATTATTTGAAACCAGTGCGACAAAAGATCCTGATGCCATGCTTACATTAGGGGAAATTTATACCAATCAGAAAGAATTCACCAAAGCCTTTGAATGGTTCCAAAAAGCCGCGAATGCGGGTAGCAATGAGGGGCGATTCCGTTTGGCTCGTTTGTATGAAGAAGGGATTGGGACACAAGTGAATATTGGTTTGGCTAAATTGCTTTTATTTGGAAATTATGAATACGGCGAAAAAGGATGAAATCAAAGAAATCGCCAGACAGCGATTACAACGTTTAAGCTTGTATTAAGACACAGTCTATTAAAAAAGTGCGGTTGATTTTAACCGCACTTTTTTATTTCACCTCTGCCCCTTTCAACCAGCGTCTGACCCAACTGCGGTTTGGCATTAAGTTATGAATCAGATCTTCACTCATCGGTAAGGGCTCGCCATAAATTAAGGAAGCCAGTGTCTCACCTAAAAACGGCGCAGAAGTTAATCCTCGTGAGCCTAATGCACCGATTAAATAGAGATTAGGGTAGTTTTCAGCTTGTTCTATTGGCTGTTTACGGCGGCGTAAATTAAACAAATTCTGATATTGTGTTTGCTGAGCAGAAAAAAATGAGGAACAGCGCCCATCATTGGCGTAAGATCACGCACCGAACAACGCACACCGATTCGAGCAAGATTACCCGATGTATCCACTTCTTTTGTCCACTCTTCAGGTATATTTTGCTGAATTTTTTGTTGATTTTCTTGTTGTTCAGTTAGGCTAAATTCACGAGTTGCATTATCACGAACATGACTTGCGCCAATACAATGACTGGCTTTCGCTTGATCGACTGGCGTCAGGTAGCCGTCATAGCACAACACAGTTTTGAGTTTAAGTAAGTTTGCGGATGTTGGAATTTGGCTCACTTGTCCTCGAACAGGATAGAGTGGGAGTTTTTGTGTTTGCTCAAAACTCAGTGAGTTTATGTCCGTTTGCTAAAACAACCACTTCATGGCAGAAAGTTTTATTTTCAGCTGTAGTGATTTGCCAACCATTTTCTGTTTGCGAAAGTGCGGTTACTTTTTGTAATGTTTTAATCTGGACGCCTTGTTTTTCTAAAAAGGCAAAAGTGTGTTGAACTAACTGACGAGGTGCAAGCCAAGCGCCTTGAGGGATAAAACCGCCACCAAAAGGTAACGGTAAAGCCCACTTTTTCACTTAATTCAGTTTGGTTTAGTGACTGATATAAATCAGAAGGCAAATTCAGCTCAGCGATTTTTATTTAATTTACTTTCAGCTTTCTCATTGTAAGCACAAAGTGCGACACCACAGAACTCATGTTCAAATTCGATTTGTTGTTGAATTGCCCATTGTAGAAATTGATGACCATAGGCAAAAGCATGAATATAAAAACGAATATTGCGCTCGTTATCATCACTCAGTTGCGGATAAAAAGCGCCTTGTTTATTGCCGGATGCATTCAGGGCGGTTTGCTCATCTTCGCAATAAATTGTGATTTTTAGCCCCACGTTTAACCAATGAAATGGCTGTACAAAGCGAAGCAATTCCACCACCAATAATGGCAATATCTTGTTTGTTTAGATTGGCTGGCTGACTATGAAACCAGGGCGCAGAAAGTGCGGTTGGTTTTTCCTGCGTTTTTTGACCAGAAAGACATTCCCGTTTTTTACCAAAGCCTTTGCGTTTCTTAATATTAAAAGCCTGCATTTTCTAAGCCTTTTCTCACCGCACTTGCCGCAGTGAAAGGTCGCAAAGGTGCCTTGTGGCTTGGTAAAAGCGAAACATTTGCTGATAAAGCTGCTCATTCCACATGTCGGGGTTTTTACTCGGCGCAAAACCATCTAAAAACCAGGCATCAATTTTACTATTCATATAATCGCCCAGCTGCGGCAGATTTTCAGCGACATCACCAAACCAAAGATCTAATGAAGTTTCATCAAAATGAAAAACGATAGCAACCTTGAATAGGATTAAGCCAATGCTGTTGTAAATGCTGAGCAAGATGAGAAAATTGCGGATAAGCTAAATGGGCTTGTTGTAATGCATCAAGTGGCAAAGGGTATTTTTCAAAAGAGATAAAATAAAGGCGTTTTAAAGGCGAATCAGGGTATTTTTGACGAAATTCACGGAATAGCGTAGTCACCGCAAAGAAATTTAATCCTGTGCCAAACCCCGTTTCAGCAATAACAAAGTGGGCTTCTTGATAATTAACCCAACGTTCCCACAACTGATTACCTTCTAAAAACACATAATGGGTTTCCGCTAAACCATCTTGATTAGAAAAATACACGTCATCGAATTTATCCGAAACAGGCGTATTCTCTTGGTTAAAATGAATTTTTGCATGCTGAATGGTGAACATGTGTTAGCCCTTTTTTTGCCTTATCAAATTCTTTTTATAATAGCACGGAAATTTTTGAGTCGGTTAAAAACTTAACTGGTCGAACAAATGAATTATTGCTTGCAATATTTTCATTTCATAGTAAATTGCGTTCAGCTAACAACTGTAAGTTGAATTAAATTTCCCCTAACTCATAAGGAATAAAGAATGAAAAGAGCTGTAATTACTGGTTTTGGTATTATTTCAAGTATCGGTAACAACAAAGAAGAAGTTTTGGCTTCATTAAAAAGCAGGTAAATCTGGTATTGAAGTCGTGCCTGAGTTTATTGAAATGAAAATGCGTAGCCATGTTGCCGGCACAATCAAACTTGATCCAAGCGAGCATATCGATCGTAAAGTGTATCGTTTTATGGGTGATGCGGCAGCTTATGCATACCTTTCTATGCGTGAAGCGATTGAAGATTCAGGTTTAACAGAAGATCAAGTTTCAAATGACCGTACAGGTCTTGTAATCGGTGCAGGTACTGGTTCAGCTCACAACCAATTAGTGGCTTGTGACGCAGTACGTGGTCCACGCGGTGTGAAAGCGATTGGTCCTTATGCGGTAACTAAAACGATGGCATCAAGTGTGTCAGCTTGTTTAGCAACCCCTTACAAAATCCGCGGTGTGAACTACTCAATCAGCTCTGCTTGTGCAACGTCTGCACACTGTATCGGTCACGCAGTTGAATTAATCCAATTAGGTAAACAAGATGTGGTTTTCGCTGGTGGTGCGGAAGAATTATCTTGGGAATGTGCAACTGAATTCGATGCAATGGGTGCGGTTTCAACTAAATACAATGATACCCCAGAAAAAGCTTCTCGTGCTTACGATGCAGACCGTGATGGTTTCGTTATCGCTGGTGGTGGCGCTGTTGTAGTGGTTGAAGAATTAGAACACGCATTAGCACGTGGCGCAAAAATCTACGCAGAAATTGTAGGTTATGGTGCAACCTCTGATGGTTACGACATGGTAGCGCCAAGCGGTGAAGGTGCAGAGCGTTGTATGAAACAAGCAATGGCAACGGTAGATGCTCCAATTGATTACATCAACGTACACGGTACATCAACACCAGTTGGTGACGTGAAAGAATTAGGTGCAATCAAAAATGTATTTGGTGACAAAATTCCCGCGATTTCTTCAACCAAATCAATGACTGGTCACTCTTTAGGTGCTGCTGGCGCACACGAAGCAATCTATACCTTATTAATGCTACACAATGACTTCATTGCACCAAGCATTAATATCGAAACATTAGACGAAGCGGCAGAAGGCTGCAATATCGTGACTGAAACAAAAGAAAACGCAGGCTTACAAACTGTCATGTCAAACAGCTTTGGTTTCGGTGGTACAAACGCGACTTTAGTGTTCAAACGCTATAACGGCTAATTAAAAAAACCTCTTAAAATCTAACCGCACTTTGGATCTTCCAAGTGCGGTTTTTTTCCTATAATCCATCCCTTTTTGGGAAGATTTGTCAAGGACATAAACGAAATTATCTTTTGATAAATTTATATCTTATCTTATCTTATCTTATCTTATCTTATCTTATCTTATCTTATCTTATCTTATCTTATCTTATCTTATCTTATCTTATCTTATCTTATCTTATCTTATCTTATCTTATCTGTTTCTCCTTTGATTAGCTTTTAGTATTTTTATCCTTGTATGTTTCGCCTGTACCTTGCTTGAAATGTAGATTTACAGTATATTTTGTTTTTTTCTAATATCCATGACTAACTGTTTATGTTGTGATTCTTTTATTACTCTTTTTTCTTCTTCCATAAGTCCTCCTTTCCGTTTTTAGGCAAAGAAAAAACAGTAAACCTTTTTTCGATTTACTGTTCCTAAAATTGTTCTATTCAATTAGATAAACTGGGATTTTATTATTTCTTTTTCTTTGGTTTTGGTGCAGGCAAATCATCATACATAGCATCAAACAAGCCAATTAGAAACTCTTTATTATCAACCTCATCTATCAATAGCATTTCCTTTGCTCCATCATACGGCAACTCATACACTGCATTTGGCATATAATTTATCGCAGACTGCATAGGTTTAACAAGTAATCTATCATCATATATTCCGCCAATAATTTTTCCTTTGTAATAGATAATAAATTCTCCCATCATGGCTTTATAACTAACATTATCTAATTCAGATACTTGTTCTAAAAATAAAGTCTAAAGTATTCTTTAGCTTGAAGCCATTTTTTTTATATCTCTCCTAATTACTAAAAATTTCAATAGTCCATTTTCATCAAACTGGAAATTTGAACCCCATGCAACTTCCCAATAATATCCATCTAAATCAGAAAAATATGCGTGATATCCACCCCAAAAGGTGTCTTGTGGTTCTTTTACAATTCTTCCGCCAGCATTACGTACTAATTCAATTACACTATCAACATCTTCTTTATGTTCAACATTGTACGCTAATGTAATTCCAGAAAACCCATTCCCTTTTGGTGGGTTGTTTTCATCGATATCTTTTGCTAATTGTTCCAAAGGAAATAGTTCAAATTTTGTTCCTGGAGTATCGAAAAAACATACTGGCGGATTATTTTCTTTGCAATCAGTCTTATATCCTAAACTATCTCTGTAAAACTTTATTGAACTTTCCATATCTCTAACACCTAAACAAATACAAGTAATCTTATTCATTTCAGCCTCCGCAAAAATCCAATTTATTTCATTCATTGATGTTTCACTATTTAAATTTGAATATATTAATCCTTTCTCCTTAATCATCATAGAAATTGACGCTTAAAATGTGATCCAGTTCAAAAATTTTTGAATAAAAAGAATAAAAAAATTTTTTTATTTTTTTATAAAAACTCCATATAAAAACTACAATTTTTCTGCTTTTTTTGTATTAATTATCTTTATTTAAAATCTTAATATTTGTATTTTGTTAGTTTTTTTAATGCTTTTTTTAATTCGTCTTTTTAGACTTTTTCTCATGCTGGACAAGCCATTTTTCTTTCGGTATGATGTTTCCATTGTTTTGACACGAATCGTAACAAATAAAAAGTGCGGTCAGTTTTAGGAGTAAAAATATGAAGAAATTATCCGGTGCGGAAATGGTGGTTCAGTCTTTGCGTGACGAAGGCGTTGAGTATTTATTTGGTTATCCGGGCGGTGCCGTATTGGATATTTATGATGCAATCCATACTCTTGGTGGGATTGAGCATATTTTAGTTCGTCATGAGCAAGCTGCGGTACATATGGCAGATGGTTATGCACGTGCGACCGGTAAAGTGGGTTGTGTGTTAGTCACATCAGGACCAGGTGCAACCAACGCGATTACGGGTATTTTGACCGCTTATACTGATTCTGTGCCAATGGTGATCATTTCAGGTCAGGTAATGAGTAGCTTAATCGGTCGTGATGCGTTCCAAGAATGTGATATGGTGGGGATTTCTCGTCCAGTTGTTAAGCACAGCTTTATCGTTAAAAAAGCAGAAGACATTCCAGGTATCTTGAAAAAAGCCTTTTATATTGCTTCAACAGGCCGTCCAGGTCCCGTTGTCGTAGATATTCCAAAAGATACCGTAAACCCAACATTAAAATATCCTTACGAATATCCAAAATCTGTTGAGCTTCGTTCTTATAATCCAACGGTAAATGGTCACAAAGGTCAAATTAAGAAAGCGTTAAAAAGCATTATTAGTGGCTAAAAAAACCAGTTTTTATTCGTGGGTGGAGGGGCAATTGCGGCAGGTTGTCATGAAGAATTAACGCAATTTGCACAACGTTTAAATTTACCAGTAACTTCATCATTAATGGGGTTAGGCGTATATCCAAGTACCGATAAACAATTCTTAGGCATGCTTGGGATGCACGGGACTTATGAAGCCAATACAGCGATGCATGAAAGTGATTTAATTCTTGGTGTTGGGGTGCGCTTTGACGACCGTACCACTAATAACTTAGATAAATATTGCCCGAATGCCAAAGTGATTCAGATTGATATTGACCCAACCTCTATTTCTAAAAACGTCCCTGCTGCTATTCCAATTGTAGGTAACGCGAAAAATGTATTGGATGAATTCTTAAGTTTATTAGGTGAAGAAATTGGTTCGCGTCCGCAAAATCACTTAGAAGATTGGTGGAAACAAATCGATGAATGGAAAGCGAAAAAATGCTTGGATTTCGACCGCACTTCAGGCGTCATCAAACCACAGCAAGTGATGGAAGCGGTGTATCGCATTACAAAAGGCCAGGCTTATGTAGCATCAGATGTAGGGCAACACCAAATGTTTGCCGCATTACATTATCCGTTTGATTTACCGCGTCGTTGGATCAATTCAGGTGGTGCGGGTACGATGGGCTTTGGTTTACCTGCTGCATTAGGGGTGAAACTTGCTCATCCTGAAGCAACCGTAGTTTGTGTAACGGGTGATGGCAGTATTCAAATGAATATCCAAGAGCTTTCAACGGCGACACAATATGGTATTCCAGTTGTGGTGATTTGTTTGAACAACCACTTCTTAGGCATGGTGAAACAATGGCAGGATTTGATTTACTCTGGTCGCCATTCTCAAACTTATATGAATTCTTTACCGGATTTCGTGAAGTTAGCAGAATCTTATGGGCATGTGGGAATTCAGATTTCAACACCAGATGAATTAGAAAGCAAATTACAAGAAGCCTTCAGCATTAAAAAAATAAATTGGTCTTTGTTGATATTAACGTTGATGAAACCGAACACGTTTACCCAATGCAAGTTCGCGGCGGGGCGATGAATGAGATGATTTTAAGCAAACCACAAGAGGAGAACGAATAATGCGTAGAATTTTATCTGTTTTATTAGAAAATGAATCCGGTGCATTATCTCGAGTGGTCGGCTTATTTTCCCAACGTGCATTTAACATTGAAAGCTTAACCGTAGCACCTACGGACGACCCAACCCTTTCTCGTATGACGATTGAAGCGGTAGGGGATGAGCAAGTGCTCGAACAAATCGAAAAACAACTTCACAAATTAGTGGATGTATTTAAAGTTATTAACTTGAGTGAACATGAGCACGTTGAGCGTGAAGTGTTATTAGTGAAAGTGCGTGCAACAGGGTTCATCGCGTGATGAATTAAAAACGTTTAGCTGACATTTTCCGTGGTCAGATTGTGGATGTGACAACAAAATCTTATACCATTCAGTTAACGGGTACAAAAAGACAAATTAGATGCTTTTGTTGAGGCACTGAAAGAAGAAAGCACATTACTTGAAATTGTTCGTTCAGGATTAATCAGTCTTTCTCGTGGCGAGAAAAATATACTCTAATGTGTAGAAAGTGCGGTTAAAAATGACCGCACTTTTAAAAACGAAAAAAGGAAGTCATAATTGACTTCCTTTTTGTTTATTCTAAATGAATGTTAAGCTTCTGATTTATTGGTTAATGCGATATACAAGCAAACCACAAAGCCGGCAATTAAAACATAAGGCGTAAAGATTGGAACGCCAGTAGGAGCTGCCGCGAAACCAAAGTTATGTGCCGCTGCTGCGCCCAGTAGCATACCGAGCACAAATAATGCCGAGTCATTGTTACCTTCCCCTATATTGACTAGTTGTTTGCCAGGGACAACCACCGCCTAATGCAAAGCAAAGCCCGCAAAGTGCCATAGAAAGGAAATTGTAGAGATAGTCATTATGTGCGATAGGTTGTTTTTCAAAGCCTAAATGGAATTGACCTAATAAGGCATTAGTTATTGCTGCAAAGACAATCAATGCAATCACACCGTTTAATAAATGTGCATCACGGAAGAGGACAAAGTTTCGGAATGCTCCAATTGTGCAAAAACGCGATTTTTGCATCAGCACACCGAGAAGTAATCCGCCAGCAAGTGACATCCAAATAGCCGCATGTTGTGCACCTGGGCCTTTTTCAGAGGTGTAAATCGCTAGATTTTCACCAAATTTAAATTGGGTTAAGGCTAAAACAAGCAAAATTACGGCAAAGATTGGACCGATTAAGCCAGAAGATTGGCTTTGTTCCTTAGATTTACCTAATGAGAATCCTCGATTAGCGAAGAAAATGCCGCCTAATACACCGGCAAATAATCCTACGATACCTGCAATTGCAGTGAGATCACCGCCACCTAATCGTAAATAAGCACGCCATGGACAACCTAAGAAAAATGAGTGCACCAAGCATCGCAAAAAAAGCCTAAGCTAATACGAGCGAGTGGGGCAGAGCCACCACGAGGTTTAAATTCTTAGATAAGAATGCACTGGCGAGTGCTCCTAAAAACTAATCCAATGAGTTCTGGGCGAAGGTATTGCAATGGGGCAGCGTGGTGTAATCCAAGCGATCCAGCTGTATCTCGTAAGAAACAAGCCGCACAAAAATCCCATATTACCAGGATTGCCATTATAAGTGAGAAGTGGCGCAACGATACCAAGTGCAGCACCTGCAACCACAGGCCAAGTTAAAAATTTTCATAATTAGACCCTTGTGATATCTGAAGTTAAATTGAATTGTGTGTTTTTAATAATAAAAACAAAGGTATTGTAGAAAGAGTTGAAAAAAATAAAGAAAGTTTATTTTTTTGAAATTGTGAGCAGGATCAAAGATTTATTTTTAGGTCGCATGAACTTTTCAATATATCCCCTAACGAATTGATAAATAGGTATTATTTGGCAGTTGTGTTAGTATGTAGATTAGCCTTAATTTCTTGTGTTATAGGCTAAGAAAAGTGAAAATAATCAAAGCTTATTTAGTGAGAATTCTCATCAGATATAAAGGTAACTCTTTCTGGAAGGAGCAACACTAATGCTTATAAAAAAATAAGAGTTGAATTAAAGGAAAAAAAGTATTTATGAGTAAGTTTATTAAATTAACTTTGAAGTTTGTAAGCTTTCTATGTATTACTATATTTTTTTAGTGTTTTTTTAATATTCACTTTTTAACTATAGATCTTATAATGATTATCACTACAACTCACCAGAAGAGTTCTTTAACTCAGAGTCATTTTCATGGTACGTGAATATTTTTCCTAAAAGTGCTAATAATATATTCTTGAGGGCTTTTATAGAAACCAATGAAATGATTGTTGTTTTTTTGATGTTAATAAGACTGATGAAATACCTATTTCTCAATTTTACAAGGTAGCCTCTATCGATAGAGGTATGGCTTTCTTAAAAGATGTAAATATTCCAGGTTCTAAAAAAACAATATTTTTTTAGAAGGTGGTAATTTAAATTTATATTGTTATATTTATCAAAACCAATTTCCTTATCTAGTGAGTCGATCTGATTCAGAGAATAATGATATAGCACATTATATATTTATATCACTCAGAACAGATGAGGTTCCAGAGCTTTGTCAATAAATTTGAATCTTATAAAGTATTTTTACCACTTAAAAATGTTTTGTTTACGCATATCTCCCCAAGTGCAATTCCACAATATCGACTAAATGTCGAAGAAATGTGGTGTCTTGGTCGTTGTGGAAACGGTC
>BNJT01002402.1_pt1 | contig 91058 bp, 100 predicted proteins | sample 8540491 | NCBI WGS metagenome assembly BNJT01 (sample SAMD00202455, study PRJDB9452) | human saliva metagenome | host: Homo sapiens | reverse complement strand
ACTCGTGAATGAGCCCTCGACAGCGTCAGCAGCAACGGAACCCCTGGCGCTGGGACAGCGCCCGCTACCTGCGGGGAGATCCTCAAGGCCCCGTCTACGAGGCGGCTCGAGCACACGCCCCTGCAGGAGATGCCGACCCTGTCGGCCCGCCGCAGGCAACACCGTCGAGGTCAAGCGCGAGGACCTCAGTCGGTCCACTCCTTCAAGATCCGCGGCGCCTACAACGCCATGCGCTCCCTGAGCCCGGCCGAGGCGTGAGCGCGGCGTCGTCACCGCCTCGGCCGGCAACCACGCCCAGGGCGTGGCCCGCTCCGCCGCCCTGCTGGGATGAGCGCCATCATCGTCATGCCCACCGTCACCCCCAGATCAAGGTCGACGCCGTTCGCGCCCTGGGCGGCGAGGTCCGCCTCCACGGGGACAACTTCGACGCCGCCAAGGCCGAGGCCACCCGCCTGGCCGAGGTCGAGGGCCACTCCTACATCGCCCCTTCGACGACCCCCCGCGTCATCGCCGGCCAGGGCACCCATCGGCCTGGAGCTCATCCAGCAGGACGCCCACCTCGACCGCGTCTTCGTGCCCGTGGGCGGCGGCGGACTGGCAGCCGGCGTCGCCGTCCCTCATCAAGCAGACTCATGCCCGGCATCAAGGTCATCGGCGTCGAGCAGAGGGAGTCGGCCTGCCTCAAGGCCGCCCTCCTGGGCGGTGAGCCCATCACCCTGCACCATGTGGGCCTGTTCGCCGAAGGGTGGCCGTGCGCCGCATCGGCGAGGAGACCTTCCGCATAGTGCCGGGCCCTGCTCGACGACGTCGTCACCGTCTCCTCCGACGAGACCTCCGCCGCCGTGCGAGACGTCTTCGACGACGTGCGCGCCATCTCCGAGCCCTCCGGGGCCCTGGCCCTGGCGGGCCTCAAGCGCTACGTCGCCGAGCACCACCTGGTCGGCGAGGCGCCTCGCCTTCGTCCTGTCCGGCGCCAACCTCAACTTCCACCAGCCTGCGCTACATCTCCGAGCGCAGCGAGATCGAGTGAGCAGCGTGAGGCCATCCTCGGGGTCACCATCCCGAGGAGCAGGGCTCCTTCCTGCGCTTCGCCTCGGTCCTGGGGGCCCGCTCGGTCACCGAGTTCAACTACCGCTCTCCGCGGCCCGCACCGAGACCGACCCCGCCCGCATCTTCGTGGGCGTGCGCATCGCCCGGCGCCAGGGAGCGCGCCGAGATCGTGGCGGACCTGGAGGAGGCCGGCTACGACGTCGTCGACCTCACCGACGACGAGTCTCGCCAAGGTCCACGTGCGCTCCATGATCGGCGGGCGTGCCACCCCAGGCGTGCCCGAGCGCCTCTTCTCCTTCCTCTTCCCCGAGTCGCCCGGGGCGCTGGCCCACTCCTTCAGGTGCTGGGCACCCGTTGGAACATCACCCTGTTCCACTACCGCACCGACGGCGCCGACTACGGCCGCATCCTGTGCGCCTTCGCGGCCGGTCCCGACGACGTCGAGCTGACCGAGCACATGGACCGTCTCGGCTACTCCTACAACGAGGGAGACCGGCGACCCCGCCTTCCGCTTCTTCCTGGCCCGATGATCCGTGACAAATTGCTGGCTCCCCCGTCCTCACAGGTGGGGCGCGGACGGGTGGGCCTGTGTTGTGGCAGGCATCATGCAATAAGGGCTCGCTGTTTCTGTTGAAACTCCCATAAGGTTATCGGCACATCATTTGTCGCGGTCGGGCGTGCCATAGGAGTCTCCGCCTGACCCAGCCCCGACCCGGCTCATCTCGACCAGGAGAAAAATATGACCCGTCTTGCCGTCGTCGTCGGTTCCGTCCGCCCCAACCGCGTGGGTGGCCCCATCGCCCAGTGGGTCGTCGACCAGGCCAACACGATCGAGGGCGTCGAGGCCGAGATCGTCGACATCGCCTCCTTCAACCTGCCCCTGTTCGCCGAGGAGATCCCCCCGCGCATGGCCGTCCCCAGCGACCCGGCCGGCGCCGCCTTCGACGAGGCCCTGAAGTCCTTCGACGCGCTGATCTTCGTCACCCCCGAGTACAACTTCTCCATCCCCGGCGCGCTGAAGAACGCCATCGACTTCCTCCAGCCCGGCGCCGTGGCCAACAAGGGCGTGGGCGTGGTCGGCTACTCCTACAGCGTCGGTATCCGTGCCGTCAGCCACCTCCAGCAGATCCTCCAGGGCATGGGCGCCACCGTCGTGGCCTCCAACGTGTTCCTGTCGCTCAACACCGACTTCGCCGACGGCGCCTTCTCGCCGGCCTCCTTCCACGACGCCGAGGTGCCGGCCATGGTGCGCGACGTCGTCGCCCACTCCGACGCCCTGGCCTCCCTGCGCTGAGGGACTCCGAGCTCGGCTGTCCGGCTGAGCCGGAGGATGCCAGTCCACCACGTCGCCGTCGGCGGTACCTGCAGGGTGCCCCGGCGGCGACGTCGTTCGTGCTGCGGCTGCCGGGGCGCGCCTCGGCGGGTGGGTAGGGTTTCCCCATGACTGAGCGCAGCGAGCGAGGCGGTTCCCGCCGGGACGACAAAGGCGGACACGGCGAGCGCAGGTACCGGGATGGCGAGCACGGTTACCGGCGTGGCTCGGGTGGCGGCGACCGGGGTTACCGGGGAGGACGGGGCGGCGGCCGTGGAGGGCGGGCCGCGGTGGCGACCGAGGCCACCGAGGCAGTGACCGCGGCTACCGGGATCGCGAGCGCGGCCGCTCGCGCCGCGTCTACGACGACGAGCCCCGCGACGGCCTCCTGGCCGACCTCGTCGGCCACCTCCACGCACTCGATGGACGCTCCTACGCCGCCTACAAGGCGATCGTCGGACGCTACCGGGCGCCCGCCGGCTGGTTCCTGCACATCGACCGCGTCCAGTCCGACCCCTACGCCCCGCCCACGCGCATCCACGTGGACGTGCCCACCGACCTGCACGGGCTGGAGCTGCTCGACGAGGCCGACCTGCTGGCCGACGTCGACCGGCGCCTGGCCGTGGGCGACTTCTCACCCGCGAGCTGCACGCCGGATTCCGCGGCACGGCGCTGTCCATCGCCTCCCCGGGCCAGGAGATCCTGCAGCGCTCCAGCATCATCGTGCGCCCCGACGAGAAGAAGGAGGGGGCCGGTTGGATCCTGGAGGCCCGCGCCCGCCTGGCCCTGCCCGCCCAGGGCCGCTCCATCCAGGGCCATGAGGCCTCCCGGATCGTGGGGCGCGACCTCGTGCGCGAGCTGGAGGAGGCCATGGACCTCACCGGCGAGCGGGGCGACCGGCTCGTGCACCACATCGCCACCCTCGAGGACCACCGGGCCCTGACCGCGACGGTGGCCCGCAACGGCTGGGTGTCCTTCCTCGCCGACGGTTCCGTCCTGCCGCGCCGCTCCGGGGTGAGCGACGAGCCCCTGGACGGCGGCGTCCCCCTCGAGGCCCCCGAGTCCATGGCCGCCACGGTGGAGCTCCCGCACGCCGGGACGGTGCGCGGCACCGTCGTCGAGGCGGGCGTCAACGTCATCGTCGGAGGCGGCTACCACGGCAAGTCCACGCTGTTGAGTGCCATCGAGCGCGGCGTGTACCCGCACGTGCCCGGGGACGGGCGCGAGCTCGTCGCCACGGTCCCCGACGCAGTCAAGGTGCGGGCCGCCGACGGGCGCGCCGTGACCGGCGTCGACCTGACCCCCTTCATCTCCCACCTGCCGGCCGGGCGCGACACCGCCTCCTTCACCACCCGCAACGCCTCGGGATCCACCTCCCAGGCCGCCTCCATCATCGAGGCCGTCGAGGCCGGCTCCACCGTGCTGCTGCTGGACGAGGACACCTCCGCCACGAACCTGCTCATCCGCGACTCGCGCATGCGCGAGCTGGTGGCCGCCGACCGCGAGCCCATCACCCCCCTGGTGGACCGCATTACCGCGCTGTTCCGCCGGCGGGGCGTCTCCACGGTCATGGTCATGGGCGGCTCCGGGGACTACCTGGACGTGGCCGACCGGGTCCTGCTCATGGACGCCTACCACCTGCGCGACGTCACCGAGCAGGCCCGCCGGGTCGTGGCCGACCAGCCCCGGCCCCTCACCGAGCCTGGAGGGACTTCGCCGCGCCTCGGCAGCGCGTCCCCGAGCCCGCCCGCCGCGCACCCGCCGGGGACCGGTGCGCACACGCGCCCAGGGCACCTCCACCCTCGTCCTGGACCGGGAGGACATCGACATCTCCGACGTCGGCGGCGTCACCGACCCCGGGCAGGCCGAGGGCCATCGCCTACGCCCTGCGGGCCCTGCTGGAGCAGCGCTTCGACGGGGTCTCCCCGCTGCGCGAGTGCCTGGACGACCTTGAGGCCCTGCTCGATGAGGAGGGCCTGGACGCCCTGACCGACGAGCGCGAGCGGCCCGCCTTCCTCGTGCGCCCCCGCATGGTCGACGTCGGCGCGGCCGTCAGCCGCTACCGCAAGGCTCGAGCCGGCCGACCGGCGGAGTGGGGACTGACGAGGCGAGCACTGACCGCCGGCCTCCCACCCGCACTTCAACAAAAACTTCACAAACGACGCGGCTCCGGGTCGTTTCTGAAGATTCGGTCGAAGTGATCCACGATGCCGGTGTCCACAACGGCGCCGCCGGCCCCTGTTTCCACAGGAAGGCAAGTGCTCCGGGGGAGCGTCGGGGCGCCGCGGGCAGCATAGGGGGATGACCACCGCGATCTCCTCCCCGCCCCTGTCCGACGGCGGGTCCCTGCGCCCGCTGATGTGGAACGAGACCGGGCTCGACGGCGCCGCGTGCGCGCGCCCGGACCTCAGCCACGACTGGCTGCGTGTCGCCGCTGGTGTCTACGCGCCCCGTGCGGCCTGGCAGCAGGCTGCGTGGATGGAGCGCTACGAGCTGCTGCTCGAGGCGGCGCACCGGAAGTACGGTGACGAGCTGGTGCTGGCGGGCGCCTCCGCCGTCGCCGTCTACGGGCTGCCACTGGTGGGGACGGTTCTGCGCCGGGTGGAGGTCGTGGACGGACGCCCCGGCCGGGTGCGGACCTCCTTGCTGAGGCGCCACGTCCGGCGCCCCGGCACCGAGGTCGTCAGAGTGGGCGGGCATCTCGCCGTCGCGTTGCCGGACTCACTCATTGACCTGGCTCGGTGGAACGGCCTCATGGCGGGGGTCGCCGCCATGGATGCGGCCCTGCACAACGGACTGTGCTCCGCGGAGGCCCTGGAGGAGGCGCTGGCGCGTATGCCCGAGACGGCACGTGGCGGCCCTCGTGCTCGGCAGGCCGTGCGCTTGGCCGACAGCCGCTCCGAGTCGCCGGGCGAGTCGATGTCGCGCGTGCGCATGTGGGAGCACCGGCTTCCCAAGCCAGACCTGCAGGTGAGTGTGCGGGTCGGGTCGGAGCTCTACATCCTGGACTTCTACTGGCCGGACTATGGGGTGGCCGGGGAGTTCGACGGTCGGGTCAAGTACCGGTCGGCCTCCTTCGGGCAGGGACCCGGAGGATGTCGTGTGGCGTGAGAAGCTCCGGGAGGACGCGCTGCGGGCCTCGGGCTTGACGGTGGCCCGCTGGACATGGGCGCAGGCCTGGGGGTGATGCCGGGGCGCAGATGCTGCGGCGGCTGTCCGCTGCCGGGGTCAGGGCCCACTGGCCGACGCTGGTGAGCCCCTCCTCCTTCTCACCCTCACTTTCGACCAAAACTTCAGAATCGACCCGGAGCCGCGTCGATTCTGAAGTTTCTGTCGAAAGTGAGTGGGACTGGCGGCGGCTGCGCGGCTCGCGCTGAGGCGGCTGAACCGGTCCGGTACTCGGTGCGGTACTCGCTGGTGCGGGTGTGGATGAGGCGGGGGATCGAGATGGTCTTGTCGAAGCGGCCGTCGCGGTAGCCGGCCTGGAGATTGAACAGCACCATGAGTCGCAGCGCCATGGGGTTGCTCGTACGGGCCACGCGACGCAGCGTCGAGACGGGCATCTGGCGCAGGATGCTCGCGATCCTGCCGGCGTCGCGCCAGGTGGCCCGCACCGGGGGCACATTGAGGCGGTTGAGGGCCTCGACCTCGCGCAGGAAGAAGTCGGCGCCCTCCCTCTCGGCCGCGCGCCACCAGCCGGCGCGGTAGGTGGCCTCGAGCCTGCTTGACGGCGTCGCACGGGGCGTCGTAGTCGACACCGACGACCTCGGTGCGCAGGCTCCTCGGCCCGGATCCGCTCCAGGGCGGCGTGCGCCAGCGGCAGGATGACCCGGGCGACGTCATCGACGGCGTTGTTGCGGGTGAGCCGGTCGACCTCCGGCAGGGGCTTGCCGTCGCGGGGCAGGCGCGCGTCGACCTCCTCCAGGTGCGCGACGGAGGTGCGCAGGCTCGCCGGTGAGGCGGGCGGTGGAGCGTGGGACCCCCATGGCGATGAGCAGGCTCGGTCGCGGCGCGCCACTGGAAGTCCCTGTCCTCAGACCAGTGGGTCTCAAGGCCGTCCCTGCCGGAGACCGGTCCGGCGGGTGCTCGTCTGCTGGCTGCTCATCGGGGTTGAGCCTCCTGTGGTGCGCAGGGAAACGGGTCAGGAAGTCGCGGGCGCTCACGGGCTGGGAGTGCTGGCCTGCTGCCTGGAACAGCGTCTCAAGACAATGTGTGAGAACGCTGGTGATTGACCCTTCAAAGGCTGAGGTGGCGCCCTCAGGCCGGTGCGTCTTCCGGGGCTAGGATGTCCGTCTGGGCGGGCAGGTCCGTGATGCCGACCGGGCAGGTCACCCCGTTGGGGCCGTGGTTGCAGTAGCCGTTCGGGTTCTTGTGCAGGTAGGCCTGGTGGTAGTCCTCGGCCAGGGTAGTAGGGGCCGCCGAACTGAGCCGGCGCGTCGGCGGCGTCCTCAATGGTGGTCACGCAGGTACCCAGGCCCAGGCGGGTCAGCTCGCTCTGGAAGGCCTCGCGGATCCGCACGGCCGCCTCGTGCTGGGCGGGCATCGTCGTCCACACCGCCGAGCGGTACTGGGTGCCGACGTCGTTGCCGTGACGGTTCAGGTGCGTGGAGTCGTGGTTCTCCCAGAAGGTCCGCAGCAGGGGTCTCCCGCCCTCGCCGCAGACAGTCGGGTCGTAGACGACGCGCACCGTCTCGGCGTGACCGGTCGCCCCGGTGCACACCTCCTGGTACGTGGGGTTGGGTGTCTGACCGCCCATGTAGCCGACCGACGTCGAGACGACGCCGTCCTGGTGCCACAGGATCCGCTCCACGCCCCAGAAGCAGCCGGCCGCCAGATAGATGACCCGACTGCCCTCGGGCCACGGTCCGTCCAGGGGCGTGCCCAGCACTGGATGGTCCCCGGGGGCGGTCAGAACCGGCGTCTCGCGGCCGGCCGGCGCCGATCCGCTGAGTGAGTGACGAAGGGCGTTGAACATGAGAACACGGTACTGCGCCCGCCCTATTCCCGCCCGCGCTTCACTGACCGCGAGGAGAGGTCGGGGCGGAGGTTTGAGGGCAGGTGTCAGTCAGGAGCTCGGTGAGGGCTCCGGCCCGGAACCGTTCAGCTCCAGACGGGTGAAGGCTTGCTCGCGCCAGTCGAGGAAAGCTCTGGAACCTGCCGGTGAGCAAGGCCTGAAGTTCCTCGCCGCTGTCGACGGCGACGATGTCCTGCCGCTGATCCTCCTCGCTCATACCTTGCGTGATGACGTGCAGATTCTCAGCGGTGTGGTTCCCTCGCGGGACGATGTAGCTGGGGCCTCCCTGAGGGTTGACGATCATGAAGCCCGCCGAGACGCACAGATCAAAGATGAAGTCGCACTCACCGGCGGTGAGGTGGGCATGCCCCGTCCCCGCCGTCATCGCCTCATCCTCCTCGAGCACATTGGAGAAGTGGAAGTCCTGGAGCCCATCGACATTGATGGCCGATCCGTCCTCGTTGAGCAGCGTCGCGGATGATGACCGGTCTGCGCCGGAGGCTGGGATGATCTTCATGTGCATTCGACGCCGTCGCAAGAACTCCTGCACGCCGTCGCGATCCGGATCGACGAGTCGGTCTCCGTCGATCTTGTACAGATAGAGAGAGAAGCCCATGGGTGGATACGTCCTGTCCGTGGTTGGAGTCCTCGTTTTTACGGAATGCGCGTCTACTCGTACTTTAATGCGGCTTGCATTTCCTGCCAGGCTGTTGGCCACAACCTCTGCTTGTCGCCCCCGATGCTGCGTCCATCGCTGAATCTGTAAAAAAATACATGGCGTAACCCATGGGACTCTCCTCGCACCATCTCAGGGTTGGTTGTTTTTCTTGGGCGTCCGTAGAATCCGAGCCGGGCGTTTCTCGCGCAGCCCCACGAATCCCGGTGGGGCTGCGCGAGAAACGCCCGGCTCAGTGGAGGCGGGTTCAGACCCGCTCGACCTTGACGATCTCGGCCTTGATCTTCCGGCCCGTGGGGGCCTCGTAGGAGACGGTGTCGCCCGCACGGTGCCCCATGAGGGCCTGACCCAGTGGGGGCGTCGGGGAGAAGACCTTGACGCCATCGGGCACGTCCTCGGTGATCTCCTGACCGCCCAGGGCGAAGACCTGCTCCTTGCCGGCCACCTTCGCGGTGACGATGGTGCCGGCTGAGACCGAGCCGTCGTCGGCCGCCTCGCCGATCTGTGCGTTCTCCAGGGTCTCCTCGAGCTGGATGATGCGCGCCTCGTTGAGCCCAGCCTCCTCGCGGGCGGCGTGGTAGCCGGCGTTCTCCCGCAGGTCACCCTCCTGGCGGGCCGCCTCCACGCGCTGGGCGATCTCCTTGCGCTCGGTCGTCTTGCGGTGCTCGAGCTCGGTGGACAGTCGGTCGTAGGCCTCCTGGGTGAGCCAGGTGCCCTGTGACTGCTCGGACATGGGTCCTCCTTGGATGACTGGTGCTGGTCGCTCGGCAGCCGGTCGGGTCACCTTGCGACGACGACACCCGGCGGCTCCTCGTAGGGCCGACCGGGTTTGAAGCGCGAGTCTACGCCGCAGCCTGGGGGGATGCTGTGTAGTTGGCGAAAGGTGCTGGAATATTCCGGGTCCGCGGTCGGGTGCCGAGGCGGGTGAATCCTTGCCGGCCCGCCTGATCAGCGGCGTCGCGGGGGTCGGAAGACTCGGTGGGTAAAGCGCTCGGCTCGACGGTGTGGCGGCCCGTGCACCAGGCCTGGTGGCCTCGGGGGTCGCCTCACGGTCGGCTCCGCCCCCTCTAGCGCACAACCGCCAGGAAGCAGGCCACGCACTGGCAGGCCCAAGCGGCCACGGTGCACACGTGGAAGATCTCGTGGAAGCCGAACCAGCGCGGCGAGGGATCGGGCGTCTTGCGGGCGTAGACGACGGCACCCAGCGTGTAGGTCACGCCCCCGGCCACCAGCAGCCACACGATCGCGGGGCCGCCTTCCCGCCAGAACTGCGGCAGGAACCAGACCGCCACCCAGCCCAGGATGATGTAGAGGGCGGTGGTGAACCAGCGCGGAGCGTGCATCCACAACAGGTTCGTGGCCGTGCCGATCGCGGCTCCCGCCCACACGATCCCCAGGACCAGGGTGGCCGTGCGCGTCGGCAGCAGCGCCGCCGACAGGGGCGTGTAGGGTGCCGGCGATGAGCAGGTAGATGTTCGCGTGGTCGATCCGCCGCAGCGTGGCCGCCACCTTCGCGGGCCAGTGCCCGGTGCCGATGTGGTAGACGCCGGAGTTGGCGAACAGCAGCAGCGAGCAGGTCAGGTAGACGGCACAGGCCCACTTCAGGCCCGCTCCCGGCGCCAGCACCGTCAGCACGATGCAGGCAGCCAGGGCCAGTGGCGCGGTGCCGGCGTGGATCCACCCGCGCAGCCTCGGCTTGACGGCGGCGATGACGCCCTTGGCGCTCGTGGACGCGGAGCGGCGTGAGGCCGGCGGCGTCGATGGCGATGTCGGTGACATGGGCGTGAGCGTCCTTCTGGGTGGCGTGGGCTGAGCCCGGGACCGGTTCTGAACCTTACGACCCCGTAGGTTACGTGAGCGTAGGTTGTGGTGGTAGCGGTCCGGACGGTGATGTGACGCGGCAGGCACGATCACGTGCCTCGGGAGGTTCCTCGGCCGTCGTCGCCTGAGCCGGTGCGGTCGCGCGTCCTCGCATGACTCCGTTGTGCCCCGGTAACCCTGGATGAACCTGATGACCGGATTTGACCCGGCTGTTAGCCGACTCGTCCAGCACAGGGAGGGGTATCGCGCGATAGCGTTGGAGATGGCCCCGAGCCGTCGGGCCCCGTCCCCCCATCAACCCCACCGAGGAGTCCCGAGGAACACGGCATGGCAGGCGACAACCTCCTCTACGACATCTACGAGCGCCGGCTGGCTGCGCGCATCGACCCGGCCACGGTGCCCCACCACGTGGGTGTCATCCTCGACGGCAACCGGCGCTGGGCCAAGTCCATGGGGTTCGGGGCCGCGCAGGGCCACAAGCGAGGCGCGGACAAGATCGAGGAGTTCCTCGGGTGGGCCGAGCAGATGGGGGTCCAGGTCGTCACCCTGTGGCTGCTGAGCACCGACAACCTCTCCCGAGACCCGGCCGAGCTCTCACCCCTGCTGGACATCATCGCCCACGCCGTCGACGAGCTCGCCGAGACCGGCCGCTGGAGCCTGCGTCTCGTGGGCGCCGTCGACCTCCTGCCCGAGCCGCTGGCCGAGCGCCTGCGCGCTGCCGTCATCCGTTCCCGGCCCGCGAGCGCCGGGGCCTCCGAGTCGGACGGGGCGGCGGGTCATGCGGTCAAGACCGCCGAGGTCGAGGATCGGCGCATGCAGGTCAATATCGCCGTCGGCTACGGGGGCCGCCAGGAGATCGCCGACGCCGTGCGCGAGCTGCTGCGCGAGCGGGCCGCCGCCGGGGCGAGCCTGGAGGAGGTGGCCGCCTCGCTCAGTGAGGAGGACATCACCGAGCACCTCTACACCAAGGGCCAGCCAGACCCCGACCTGGTCATCCGCACCTCGGGCGAGCAGCGGCTCTCCGGATTCCTCCTGTGGCAGTCGGTGCACTCCGAGTACTACTTCTGCGAGGTCAACTGGCCGGCCTTCCGACGCGTGGACTTCCTGCGGGCGCTGCGCGACTTCGCCGGCCGGGAGCGACGCCTGGGCAGGTAGCCGGGCCGGTTGCGCCGCGCCGGGTGCCGCCGCACCGAAACCGCGGAGGGAGCGCCTGAAGGAGCCGCGGCGCAGGTGACAATACGGGCGTGACGAGCGGTGAATCTCACCCGCCCCGAGGCCTGAGCAGCAGCACGGGCGCAGGTGGTGCGGGCAGTGCGGTGTCGGGAAGGGTCCCGGCACCGCTGGTCTTCGTCGCCTCCGCCTTCTCCCAGTATCTCGGTGCGGGCCTGGCCGTCTCCCTGTTCTCGCTCATGCCCTCGACGACGGTGGCCTGGTGGGAGCTGTGTTGCTGGGGCAGCTGCCCAGCGGCAGGAAGGTTGCCAGCCTCGTGCTGGTGTCAGTGGCCGTTGCCCTGGCCAGCGCGGCTGTCCGCGCTGGCCAGGGCAACGGCTCCCAGAGTGCCGCCGAGGCACGTAGGTCTCCCGAGAGCGGGTGTGCCCAACATGTGACGCACCCGCATACCTCAGAACGTGTCAGTCCACGGGGGAGACGCGGATGAGGTTGCCATCAGGGTCGGAGATCATGAAGGTTCGGCCAAAGACATCGTTGTGGGGTTCTTCAACAACGGTGACGCCTTTTGCTGTCCATTCCTTGTAGACGGCATCCACAGACTCCAATGATGTTGAAATCATCAGTCCAACCTCGCTGGTTCGTGAGGTGGCAGTGCCGATCGCATCCGAGGCTCCGCTCCACAATGAGAATAGTACGCCTGGGGCGATTTCAAAGGCCACGTAACGAGGAGTGGTCATAATGGGGTGGATGTCGAATAAGTCGCTGTAGAAATCGGTGGCTCGCCTCGACGTCGGTGACGTAGATCAGGAACAAGTTTGGTGCAGGCATAGTGGTCTCCTCTCAAGAATTTCCGGTAGGACTCGTCCGATGCTGGAGATCAAACACGACATCTCATGTCATATATGAGATGTGACATACGTGTTGGCTCGTAGCAGTCGGCTGAGAAGCCCCTGGGGTGAGTGGGGCCTTGGTACTTGCCGGGATCTCGGGCAGGATGGCTTCCCGGTCCGGGCGCCGCCCGGCCTGGCTGGTGCCCCGGTCCCGGCGCGCGTCGACTCATCGACGCCCTGCGCCGTCGAGCCGCGTACGCCGGCACCTCACGCACCGACGCGCACGCTGCCAGCGACACGCGACGGCGTGCTCGCGGTCCCAACCGACAGGATCCTCGTGGCCGCACACCGCACCTCCGCCTCACACCCGCTTCGCCTCCGGGAAGACTCCCGGCCGCGGGTGAGGCCACCTTCGCCGACCTCGGCGTGGACTCGGACCTTGCCGCCGACCTCGACGCCCGCGGCTTCACCGCACCCTTCCCCATCCAGGCCGCCACCCTGCCCGACACCTCGCCGGGCGCGACGTGCTCGGCCGCGGCCGCACCGGCTCGGGCAAGACCCTGGCCTTCAGCCTGCCGCTGGTCCAGCGCCTGGCGCAGCAGGACAAGGCCCGCCCCGGCCACCCCATCGGGCTGGTCCTGGCACCCACCCGCGAGGCTCGCCCTCCAGATCGCCGAGGTCATCGAGCCTCTGGCCCGCGTGGTCGACATGGATGTGACCACCATCTTCGGCGGGGTCTCCGCCAAGCCCCCAGGAGAAGGCCCTTAAAGCGGGCGTCGACGTCGTCGTCGCCCTGCCCCCGGCCGGCTCCTGGACCCTCATGGGACAGGGGCTCGTCAGCCTCGACGAGGTCGAGATCACCGTCCTGGACGAGGCCGACCACATGGCCGACCTCGGCTTCCTGCCGGGCGTCCGCCGCATCCTGCGCGCCACCCGCAGCGCGGCCAGCGCCTGCTGTTCTCCGCCACCCTGGACAACGGCGTGGACACCCTGGTCAAGGAGTTCCTCCACAACCCGCTGCAGCACTCCGTGGACCCCTCGACCTCGCCCGTGGACGCCATGACCCACCGCGTGTGGATGGTCGCGGACAAGACCGCCAAGGACGGCATCGTGCGGCGCCTGGCCTCCGGGGAGGGGCAGCGCATCCTGTTCACCCGCACTAAGCACCTCGCCCGGCGCCTGGCCCGCAAGCTCGTCCAGGCAGGGGATCCCCGCCGTCGAGCTGCAGGGGCAACATGAGCCAGAACGCGCGCGAGCGCGCCATGCGGGCCTTCTCCACCGGGCAGGTCCACGTCATGGTCGCCACCGACATCGCCGCTCGCGGGATCGACGTCTCCGGCGTCGAGCTCGTCGTCCACGTCGACCCGCCCGCCGAGCACAAGGCCTACCTGCACCGCTCGGGCCGCACCGCCCGCGCCGGGGCCGCCGGGAGCGTCATCACCCTCGTCCTGCCCGAGCAGAAGCACGATGTGCAGGGCCTGCTCAAGAAGGCGCGGATCCGTGCGGACATCGAGCGCATTCGTCCCGACGACGACGCCGTGGCCGCCCTCGTGGGGCAGGTCGCCGAGGCCGTTGCACCGGAGGACATGCCCGAGGGCGTGGCCATCAAGGGCGGCAGCCCCAGCGGGCGGGCCTCCACCGGGCGGCCGGGACACGGTCACGGAGAGGCGGGACGCAGTCGGTCCGGTCGCGCAGGTCGCGGCGGGGGAACGCGCGGCGGGAACGGCGGGCGCGGTGCGAAGCGGCGCGGCGGAAGTGGTGAGCGGGGCTCCGGGCAGCCCTCCGGCCGGGGTGGCCGCAGCGGTGGAGCTCGTAGGCACGGATCCGCGGCCGCGGGGCCAAGGGAGGCCAGGGAAGTCCCGCCTGACGCCTTGCGGTAGACGGCATTCGGCGCGAGGTGCTGGGCGTCGACGACGCCGTGCTCGCGACGAGCCCCCGCACCCGCAACGGTGAGCGGCGTCGTTGGTGGAGCAAGCCGGTCCTGGCTCGGGCCGGGCGGAAGTGGGGCGTCAGTGCTACCGTCGAGTGGCTGACGACAAGTGGGAGGGTGGCTGGAGAGCGTGGCAGTGCACCTTTCACGGCGAGCTCTGACCGGAGTGGTGACGGGTCTCATCCTGGCCGGCTGCGCTCCTCGAGGGGCCGCAGCGAGCGGCAGAGCACTCGACTCCGCCGTCGTACCTGCGCTCGCGCGGGGCCGGCGTTGCGCCGAGCCTGCGGCCGACGTCAGCAGACCTGTCGGTTCCTGCTGCGTTCTCCTACACCGACTCCGAGGGCGAGACCTCCGACTGCATCTTCTACGCGGCCACGGACGTGCCGGTCGGACTGGTCGTCTACCTCGACGGCGACGGGCAGTCCTTCCACAGTCAAGGGAACCAGAACGGGACGAGAGGTCCCGCGGAGGCCTGGCCGGCGTCGGGGGAGTCGTCGAGGCGGCGAGCGCTCGCGGGTACGACGTGGTCTCGGTGCGATCTCCCGGAGACGACGGAACCTGGTGGCTGGAGGATCAGGACGGCAAGGTCCGCTACCTGGAGGAGACGCTCGACTACGTGGTCGCCGAGTGCGGTGCCACCATGGATCGGGTCTGGTTCGTGGGCTACTCCGGAGGATCGGAGTTCATCAGCCAGTGGTTCTTCCCGGTCTACGCCGAGAGCATGGCGGGCGGGGGCTTCCTGCTCTTCGGGGGTGGTGATGCGCCCGAGGAGCAGGCGATGTTCTCCGACGGCGCCAAGGAACGGCTCTCGCTGAACTGGGTGACCGGGACGCGCGACGTGCCAGCCAACAGCCTCGACGGATTCGACGGCATCGGGCACGCCAGGAACAGCCTGGCCTACTACCGAGCTGCGGGTTTCCGTCACACCTGGAACGAGTGGCCCGACGACGACCACGGCAGCATCACCGAGAAGTTCGGTAGGCTACGTCGGCCGTGTGCTCGATGCTGCCGCAAGTGAAAAAAATGAGAAAAAATATTTTGGAGGTTGTTCGATTGAGGTTGCGCAATTGTGACCTCTGTACTCTGCTGCAGGCAAGGTGACGTTGTAGTCTTCCTTGAGTCACATTCTCCTTGCCGACAAAGAGGTCTCACGGTGTTTGGTGAAAAAGCGGAAGATACAATCTCTCGAACAGCAGGCTGAGTGCGGGAGCGCAACAGTATGATGCTGCGCTTGCGTCAATCGGGGGAGCTTCGTACGCTTCTTGATCGGGTTGGGGTGGGGATCTGGTTTGTCATGCGGGAAGTTGCTGCGCAAATGAGGCGTGAGCAGGCCGAGTTCGCAGTCCTCTATGGAGCGACAGAGGTTGGAGATTGCCCAGAGGACTGCCTCAGCGGAGGAGAATCTTCGTATTCTTGAGGGTGATGCTCGCGCAGTTTCCGATCGAATCGACGATCGCAAGCGGGGCTTGCGCGCCGATATGCATCTTTCGGATACTGTTGTCATGGTCGACAATGGTCTGACAAATTACATGCATCCGGCTGAGTCTTCCTCGAACTCAGTGGTCGCCTCTCGGAAGTGCGTTCACAGATCAAGGAGATGATTAGAGGGAAGATGGCGATTAAGGCTAGGGATAACTTCATCTTCAATAATTCAGCATCGCAGGGGCGTAAGTTCGTTGCCGATATGTCAAAGATGATGTTGCGTGCCCTACAATGCAGAGGTTGAGAACTGCGTTCTCACCGTCAAAGCAGGGTAATGGTGAGACTGCTCGTAATCGACTTGAGCGTACTCGTGACCAGGTGGAGCGTCTCGGTTCTCTTATTAATCTGAGGATAGATGGTAGATATCACGCTCTCCGTCTTGAAGAGCTCGACTTATCGCTCAGGTATCAGAATGCGAAAAAATCTGAGAAGGATGCGGAGCGTGAGGAGAAGGCGAGGCTTCGTGAAGAGCGCAAGGCTCAGCAGGAACTTGCTCAACGTCGTGCAAAGCTGGATAAGGAACGTGAGCACTATCATCACGTGCTTCAGTCTCTTGTGGAGCAGGGGCGAACGGATGAGGCGGATGAGATCAGGTCTCAGCTTGAGGGTCTTAATGAGGAGATCGAAAAAGTTGACTTCCGTGCCGCTAATATTCGTGCAGGATATGTGTATGTTATCTCTAATGTCGGAGCGTTCGGTGATCGGATGGTCAAGATCGGCATGACTCGTCGTCTTGATCCGATGGATCGTGTTCGAGAGCTTGGTGATGCCTCTGTTCCCTTTGGTTTTGATGTCCATGCGCTGTTCTTTTCTGACGATGCTGTCACGGTGGAGGCTGATCTGCATCGACGGTTTTGCGGACAGGCGGGTTAATCGCGTCAATACTCGTCGCGAGTTCTTCTATGCGTCGCCGACTGAGGTTCGCGATGTCCTCTCAGAGGTGACTGGGAACCTCCTGGAGTTCACTGAGGAGCCAGAGGCCGAGCAGTATCGTCTTAGCCTTCAAATGGCGGAATCGGAAAAAAGTGGCGCCGTCTTCAGTGGGGAGGCTGAGGGTAGGGAGTGACCGTGGGGCGCATCTTGTGTCCTCGAGCGCGTGCCTTAACTTTCGGTTCTTGATCTTTCGAAATAACCTGTGGTGTGTTTTGAGCAGTCATGGAACTGAGTGTGTCGTTGCGGCTGTGTGACCTGCGCTCACATCCGGTTACTTGGGCTGGCGTCGATCAAGCCCGGCTCAACATGAGCGAGTTCTCCCGTCCCCGCTGGGCGGGGCGTCCAGTCCACGTGGATCGGTGCCACCTGAGTCTCACTTGATGCCATCAACCATCACGCAGCCCGAAACCATGTATCGGCAGGGAGGCAGGGGGGACATTGCTGCCTGCGTCCCGGGCACGAGTAGGGCCCCGGTCCCTGGTGGGGCCGAGGCCGGCGGGGTACCCCCTGTGGGGCTCGAACCCACGACCTTCGGATTAAAAGTCCGCAGCTCTGACCAACTGAGCTAAGGGGGCGCGCCGACGGCCGGAAGCAGAGTCCGGACGCCATCGGCAGGGGCCAGCATAGCCGGACAACCGACCGCCGTGTCGAACCGGCCCTGCCGCCTGCCGTTGTGAGGTGGGTGGTCGCGGCAGTGCGGCCCTGCCGGCGAACCGGTCCATCGCCGCCGGTCAGCCTTCCGGTTGTCCCGTCCGACCCTGCGGTCTGCCGCCGCGATCCTGATGGCCGCGCCCGCCCCACGTCGCCCAGGAGCCCGTCTCGTCGCCCGCCAGCGCGCTTTTGGCCTTCCTCCGCCAACCCCGCCGTCGGCCGGAAGTGAACCCATGGGGGAGCGCCCACGTTCCCGCGAGACAATGGGGCGGCGCGTCGTCGCCGGCGCGTCCGCACCTTGTGAGGAGTCCCCATGGCCCGCCAGTTCCACCGTCCCGCCCGGCTCGACCCCGAGGCCGCCGAACAGATCGAGGGCAGCACCGACACCGCCGTCGCCTCCGAGCTCGCCCACCGCGCTGCCCAGGCCCTCATCGGCGGCTTCCCCGGCACCGAGACCGAGGACGACCCCATCACCCGCTCCGGCGTCGTCACCGCGGTCGCCACCAACGGCATCGACGACATCGCCGAGCTGTGGGCCGACTCCCCGGCCACCACCCTGCCCGGCACCCTGTGGCGCCTGTTCCTCGTGCGCGAGTGGATCCGCCGCGACCCCGAGCTCGTCGCCCGCCGCTACGCCACCGTCGTCGACCTCACCGAGGCCGACGACACCACGAACGCCCGCCTCGAGTCCGCCCTCGGCGAGGCGCGCCCCGTGCCCTCCCCGACCGACCTGCGCGAGCGCCTCGACGCCGTCCTGGCCGGCAGCGTCGAGGACTCAGTCACCGAGATCGCCCCACTGCTGAGCGCCACCGCTGGATTCCTGCGCGCCCTGGCGGCCGGCTCCAACCCCGTGTGGATCGAGGACGACGCCGACGAGCTCGCCGACCGCGTCACCCGCCGCGACTCCGCCCTCCTGACCACCGCCGACGAGCTCACCGACGCCGCCCGCCGCGCCGCCGCAGGCCTCCTCGACTGAGAGGGTCTTGCGAGCGCCGCCCGAGCGCGGGATGTCCAAATCGGTGACAAAGGCCCGAAGTAAGCGTGTGAAGGTAGATCAGAACCGCATGATTCCGCGGTTCTCTTGAAGGCGTGAAGAGTGCGCAAGGTCCTTTGTCACCGATTTGGACACGATTGGCGAGATCATGAACGCTGCGCCGGACGAGACGTGGGGGGAGCGCGCAGCGGGGTCGCGTCTCAGGCAGCGGGGTCGAGCACCAGCCAGTGAGCCCCAAAGATCGGGCAGGAGCGGCGGCACCTCGCATATTGGCCGAACTGGAGCGGATCACCGCCCCACAAGGCTGCTCGGACGTGGGACCATGTGGCCATGACCAACGACGCGCCCCACTCCGCCCCCACGCCGCTCTCCCGCTTCCTGGGCGGGTGGATGCGTCACCCGAGCCCCCAGGAGCCCGAGCAGGTGACCGACGACGCCGAGGCCGCTGAGGCCGCCCAGTCCGCGGCGTCGCCTGAGGCCGCGAGCACCGACGAGCCGGCCGTCTCCGCCGAGGTCGCCGGCTCCGAGGCCGAGGCCGAGGTCGCCGCAGCCGCTTCCGGCGGGTCCGCCACCGGCGCAGGGGCCCCGGGAGGAGCAGCCGATCCGCACGACTTCGACGACCCGGCCGACCCTGACGACCCCGAGGGCACTGAGGAGACGGTCGAGGAGGAGCACGTCATCGAGGTCGCCGACCCGCGCGACTTCGCCGACGACTCCGGCCCCCAGTACGAGGACGAGGACTTCGACGACATCGTCGACGGCGAGGCGTCCCCCGCCCCCGGCCCCATCGGCACCGCGACCCCCGCCATCGCCCCTCCTCCATCACCTCCGCCAGCTCGCAGTCGGCCCCTTCGGCCGCCGAGGCCCTGGCGACACCGTCGACCACGGCGCCAGGGGACCGGGGCCTGTCCGTTCCCGGCAGCGCCACCAGCTCGGGCCATGCCGTCAGTCCCGCCAGCGCCGCCTCCTCGGTCTCCTCGCTGAGCCTCGGCCGGCGCCGCCGACGCCGCGGCCTCGGCCGCCTCCGCCGACACCGCCCAGGTGGACCCCGAGGACCTCCTGCCGCCCCTGAAGTCCTTCACGAACCGCTTCATCGACCGGGAGCTGACCTGGCTGGACTTCAACGAGGCGCGTCCTGGAGCAGGCCGAGGACCGCACCCTGCCCCCTGCTGGAGCGCGCCTGGTTCCTGTCGATCTTCTCCTCCAACCTGGACGAGTTCTACATGGTGCGCGTCGCCGGCCTCATGCGCCGCATCAAGGCCGGCATCACCCCGGTGCGCGCCTCCGGCCTGGACGCCCACCAGGGTCCTGGCCCAGGTCACCAGCCGCACCAAGGGAGCTCACCGCCCGCCAGGCCGCCCTCTTCCAGGAGGACATCCGCCCGGCCCTGGCCGAGCGCAACGTGAAGATCCTGGGCTGGGACGAGCTCGACTCCGACCAGCAGGAGCGCCTGACCCGCTACTTCCGCCACCAGATCTATCCGGTCCTCACCCCGCTGGCGGTCGACCCCTCCCACCCCTTCCCCCTACATCTCGGGCCTGTCCCTCAACCTCGCCGTCATCCTGCGCAACCCGCGCAGCGGCAAGGAGCACTTCGCCCGCATCAAGGTGCCCGACTCCCTGCCGCGCCTCATCCAGGTCCCCGGCCGAGAGCTCGACGCCGCGGACAAGGCCGCCGGCTGCGCCGTCATCCCCATCGAGATCGTCATCGGCCAGCACCTCGACCACCTCTTCCCGGGCATGGACATCCTGGAGCACCACCTCTTCCGGGTCACCCGCAACGAGGGACCTCGAGGTTGAGGAGGACGATGCCGAGAACCTCCTCAAGGCCATGGAGAAGGAGCTCGAGCGGCGCCGCTTCGGCGACTGCGTGCGCCTGGAGGTGGAGGACACCATCTCCTCCTTCACCCGCCGCTACCTGGTGCGCGCCCTGGGCCTCAAGGGGCGACGACGTCTTCGAGCTCCCCGCGCCCCTGGACCTGACCTGCCTCAACCAGGCTCCACGACCTGGACATCCCCGACCTGAAGTACCCGCGCTTCGTGCCGGTGACGGCCGCGGGCCTGGCCGCCCTACGAGTCCTCCTCCGCGCCGGACGTCTTCGCCGCCATGCGCGAGCACGACGTCCTCCTGCACCACCCCTACGACTCCTTCTCCACCTCCGTCCAGGAGTTCGTGGCCCAGGCCGCCGCCGACCCCAAGGTCCTGGCCATCAAGCAGACCCTCTACCGCACCTCCGGCGACTCCCCGATCGTGGACGCCCTCATCGAGGCCGCCGAGGCCGGCAAAGCAGGTCGTCGCCATCGTGGAGATCAAGGCCCGCTTCGACGAGGAGGCCAACATCTCCTGGGCCCTGCAGCTCGAGCGCGCCGGCGTCCACGTCGTCTACGGCATGGTCGGCCTCAAGACGCACTGCAAGCTGCTGCTCGTCGTGCGCCAGGAGTCCGACGGCCTGCGCCGCTACTGCCACGTCGGCACCGGCAACTACCACCCCAAGACCGCCCGCGGCTACGAGGACCTGGGGCTGCTGACCTGCGACCGCGACGTGGCCCAGGACCTGACCACCCTGTTCAACCAGGCTCTCCGGCTACGCCCCCGCGCCCGCTTCCGCCGCCTGCTCGTGGCCCCCCGCGGCCTGCGCGACGGGCTCGTGGAGCACATCGAGCAGGGAGATCGCCAACCGTAAGGCCGGCCTGCCCGCCTGGATCCGCATCAAGGTCAACTCCATCGTCGACGAGACCGTCATCGACGCCCTCTATCGCGCCTCGCGCGCCGGGGTGCCGGTCGACATCGTCGTACGCGGCATCTGCGGCCTGCGCGCCGGCGTCGAGGGCCTCAGCGAGAACATCCGCGTGCGCTCGATCCTGGGGCGCTTCCTGGAGCACTCGCGCATCTACGCCTTCGCCGGCGGCGGCAGACCGAGCTGTTCATCGGCTCAGCCGACCTCATGCACCGCAACCTCGACCGCCGCGTCGAGGCCCTGGTGCGCATCACCGACCCCGCCATGGTCGAGGACCTCGAGTGGCTGGTCACCCACTGCGCCTCCGACGACGTCGCCTCCTGGCACCTCCAGCCCGACGGCTCATGGGAGCGTCACCTCCTCGACGCCGAGGGCAACCGCCTCGAGGACATCCAGGACAGCCTCATGGCCCGGGCGCGCTCGCGCGTCAAGGGGCCGGCACTGAGACGGCCGTGCCATGAGTCCGTCCAGCAGGGAAGAACGGCTCGCGCGAGACCGTGAAGGCCGCAGGCGCCCTCGTGTGGCGCGAGAACGGCAAGCACCTCGAGGTACTCCTGGTCCACCGTCCCCGCTACGACGACTGGTCCATCCCCAAGGGGCAAGGTCGACCCCTGCGAGTCCGTGCGCACCTGCGCCGTGCGCGAGGTCGCCGAGGAGACCGGCGTCCAGGTGATCCTGGGCCAGCCCCTCAGCCGCGTGCACTACAAGATCGCCGACGGCTCCCGCAAGAAGGTGCACTACTGGGCCGCCCGCGTCGCCCCCTGACTCCTCGGCCGCCGTTGCCGCCCGCTGCGCCGTCGAACCCGCCTCGGCCAAGGAGATCGACGCCGTCGAGTGGCTGCGCGTGGGCCAGGCCCGCAAGCGCCTGACCTACCCCTACGACCGTGACCTGCTCGGCGAGTCTCGTCGACCTGTGGGAGGACGGCAAGGCTCGACACCTGGACCCTGGTCCTCGTGCGCCACGGCCGCGCCGTCAAGCGCTCCGTGTGGAACCGCCCCAAGGAGCGGGACAAGGAGACCGACGAGGCCACCCGCCCCCTGACCCACGACCAGGGTGAGACCCGGGCCCGCGCCCTCGTCCCGATCCTGGCCGCCTACGGGGTGGGGCGCGTCCTCACCAGCCCCTGGAAGCGCTGTGTGGACACGGTCGCCCCCTACGCCACGGCCGCGGGCCTGACCCTGGAGATCGCCGGGGCCTTCACCGAGATGGCCCACGCCCAGAACCCCAAGGGCGTGCGCTCCGTGGTCAAGAAGGTTCTGGGAGTGCGCGAGGAGCCGACGGCGCTGTGCACCCACCGCCCCGTCCTGCCCACCATCATGGAGGTCGTCTCCCAGTACGCCCCCGGCAGGCTCCTGCGCTCCGTGCCCGACCGGGACCCCTGGCTCAAGACCGGCGAGATCCTCGTGGTCCACATGGCCCGCCGTCCCCGCGGCAAGATCCGCGCCGTCGCCATCGAGAAGCAGCGCCCCGTCCTGTCGGAGGGACGCTGACCGGGGCGCCGGCCGGACCGCCGCCCGGTGCGCGGAGCCGCCCGGTGATGCTCCTCATAGGGAGTGTTTACCAACCGTTTACCCCGGTCACCCGGAACCTTCATCCGGGGCGCTTATCGTGATCGTTGCCTGACACTCACCCGGTATCCGACTGAACCTCCGCCCCTCTGACTCAGCGAGGAGAGCCTGTGCTCCTGACCCGTCGCAGCGCCCTGGGCGCCCTGAGCGTGGCCACCCTGACCGCGCTGACCGCCTGCGGGCGCGACGCCGGCGCCGCCGACCCCAACGCCTCCAGCGACCTGGTGGGGCAGATCCGCGGCGCGGGCGCCACCTCCCAGTCCGACGCGCAGGACGCCTGGATGAACACCTTCATGGGCGCCAACCTGCGCGCCACCGTCGACTACGCCGGCGGCGGCTCCGGGGCCGGGCGCACCAAGCTCGTCGAGGGCGCCATCGACTTCGCCGGCACCGACACCCCCATGACAGTCGACGAGATCAGCAGGATCGGCGGCGCCGTCGAGCTGCCCCTCTACATCTCCCCGATCGCCGTGGCCTACAACCTGCCCGGCTTCACCGGGGAGTCCCACGTCAACATGACCGGCGAGGTCCTCGCCAAGGTCCTCTCCGGGGCCATCACCCGCTGGAACGACCCGGCCCTGGCCGCCCTCAACCCCGGCGCCGCCCTGCCGGACCAGCGGATCATCGTCGTGGGCCGCTCCGATGACTCGGGCACCACGAAGGCCCTGACCACCTACCTGGCCACCGTCGCCCCCAAGATCTGGCCCCACGAGCCCGAGGAGACCTGGCCGCTGCGCGGCGGCCAGTCCGGTGACGGCACCGCAGGCATGATCCAGACCGTCTCCGCGGCCACCGGCACCATCGGATACGCCGACGCCTCCAAGGTCCCCGCCACCCTGGGCACCGTCGCCGTCGGCAGCCACGGGGCCTACGTGCCCGTCTCCGCCAAGGCCGCAGCCGCCGCCCTCGACGCCGCCACCCTGGGCACCGAGGCCGACGAGGCCCGCCTGCTCTACAACCCCAGCCACGACGCCAAGGGCGCCTACCCCATCGTCCTGGTCTCCCTACCTCGCCGCCCGCCTGCGCTACGACGACGCCCAGATCGCCGCCGTCGTCAAGGCCTACCTGCGCTTCGCCGCCTCCACCAGGGGCAGGACGCCTCCGCCAAGGCCACCGGCTGCGCCCCCATCACCCGCGAGATGCGCGAGAAGATCAACGCCGCCATCGACAAGATCGCCGCCTGAGGCCGCCCGGCCGGCCACCACGACGCCGCACCGAACCGTATGACCAGCCAGCACCCACCCGCCCAGCCGCCGCCCCAGACACCCCTGAGGAGGGTCAGCCGTGGCCAGCACCACCGCACCGCCGTCGTCGCCACCCCCCAGCGGGCACCGCGACCGCCTCCAGCAGCGCCGACGACGCCATCATCCAGCCCGGCAGGGCCCCCGGGCAGACCGGCAACCGGATCTTCACCGGCCTGTCCTTCGGCGCCGGCACCCTCATCATGGTGGTGCTCGCCCTCGTGGCCGCCTTCCTCATCCGGGAGGCGCTGCCCGCCCTGACGGCCTCGCGCGAGACCCTCGAGTCGGTCTCCTTCATGCGCGACCGCGGCCTGTGGGGCTACGTGGCCCCGCTCGTCTTCGGCACGTTGCTGTCCTCGACCATCGCCCTGGGTGTCGCGGTGCCGCTGAGCATCGGAGTGGCCCTGTTCATCTCCCACTTCGCCCCGCGCCGCCTGGCCCAGGCCCTGGGATACATGGTGGACCTCCTGGCCGCGATCCCCTCCGTGGTCTTCGGCCTGTGGGGCTTCCTGTGGCTGGTGCCCCTGCTCGACCCCGTCAACACCTGGCTGAGCGACCACCTCGGCTTCATCCCGCTGTTCGCCGACTACACGGCCCCGGCCAAGAACATCACCACCGCCTCCCTGGTCTTGGCCGTCATGATCCCTGCCGATCATCACCGCCACCATCCGCGAGATCTTCCTCCAGACGCCCACGCTCCAGGAGGAGGCCTCCCTGGCCCTGGGCGCCACCCGCTACGAGATGATCCGCCAGGCCGTCCTGCCCTTCGGCCGCTCCGGCATCATCTCCGCCTCCATGCTGGGGGCTCGGACGCGCCCTGGGGAGACCATGGCCGTCCTCATGATCCTCTCGCCCGGCATGGGTCTGAACCTCCGAGTCCTCCAGGCCGGCCAGCACCAGACCATCGCCGCCAACATCGCCTCGCAGTTCCGCGAGGGCCTACGGCCTGAGCGTCAACGTGCTCATCGCCACCGGCCTGGTCCTGTTCATCATCACCTTCGCGGTCAACTCCCTGGCGCGGTGGATCATCGCGCGCCGCTCCGAGTTCTCAGGAGCCAGCTGACATGACGCCCACGAACACACCCGAGCCCACCGACGGCGCCGCCTCCAGCAGCGCGGCCTCGCGCCCCGCCCCGGCCACCGGTGCGGCCGGTTCAGCCGAGAGACCGGTGTCCCCGCGCCCAAGTCCCTCAAGGCCGCGCTCGCGGCCGCCGAGGCCCCCTGCCGCTCCTGTCGACCCGCTGGCCGACCCGCCGTCCATCGAGGGCGTGCCCCTGACCTCCTACCGCCTGCCCGACTGGTTCATCTGGGCGGCGCTGGGAGCCGCCTTCGTCGTCGTCGGCGGGATCGGTCTGCTGGCCGGATGGAGCATCGCCGCCGTCGTCACCCTGACCGCCCTGGTGTGGGTGGTGGGCGCCACCGTCGTCTCCTGGGTGCGCGAGGGCGACCGCTGGGGCCGCAACACCCTGGTGACCCTCCTCATCTACCCTGTCCTTCGCCGTCGTCATGGTGCCGCTGGTCTCCCTGGTCTGGATGGTCCCTGTCCGGCGGCTCGGCCCGCTTCGGCTACGACTTCCTGACCACCAACATGCGCGGCGCCGACGCCTCCAACGGCGGCTTCTACCACGGCATCGTCGGCACCCTCCAGATCACCGGGATCGCCACCCTCATCTCGGTGCCCCTGGGGCTGTTCACCGCCGTCTTCCTCGTGGAGTACAACGGCGGCTGGATCGCCCGGGCCATCACCTTCCTCGTCGACGTCATGACCGGCATCCCCTCGATCGTGGCCGGGCTGTTCGCCCACTCGATCTTCCTCATCGCGGCCGGCCCCCGCTACCAGGCCGGCATCATCGGGGCCGTGGCCCTGAGCGTCCTCATGACACCGGTGGTCATCCGCGGTGTGGAGGAGATGCTCAGCTCGTCCCCTCCCACCTGCGCGAGGCCTCCTACGCGCTGGGCGTGCCCAAGTGGCTCACCATCGTCAAGGTCGTGCTGCGCACCGCGGTGGCCGGCATCACCACCTCCGTCATGATCGCCATCGCCCGCGTCATCGGTGAGACCGCCCCGCTGCTCATCACCGTGGGCCTGACGATCCGCACCAACACCAACCCGCTGGACGGCTCCATGTCCACCCTGCCGGTGCTCGTCTACGACCAGTACTCCCGCGGGGAGGCCGCCGCCATGGAGCGGGCCTGGGCCGGGGCACTGACCCTCATCATCCTGGTCATGCTGCTCAACCTCGTGGCCCGCCTCATCTCCAAGTACTTCAGCCCCAAGGGCGGCCGGCGCTAGCCCCGCCGGGACCACCGCGCCCGCAGCGCCCCAGAGCCCTCAGCAGTCCACCCTCAGGTAAAGGAACCGACGTGTCCAAGCGCATCGACGTCATCGGCGAGAACATCTACTACGGCGACTTCCTGGCCGTGAAGGACGTCAACGTCGTCATCGAGCCCAAGTCCGTCACCGCCCTCATCGGCCCCTCCGGCTGCGGGAAGTCCACCTTCCTGCGCACCCCTCAACCGCATGCACGAGACCATCCCCGGTGCCCGCGTCGAGGGCCAGGTCATCGTCGACGGCGTCAACCTCTACGGCCCCGGCGTCGACGCCGTCCAGGTGCGCCGAGCCATCGGCATGGTCTTCCAGCGGCCCAACCCGTTCCCCACGATGTCCATCGCCGAGAACGTCCTGGCCGGCGTGCGCCTCAACAACCGCCGCATCAGGAAGTCCGACGCCGACGACCTGGTGGAGGCCTCCCTGCGTGGGGCCAACCTGTGGGACGAGGTCAAGGACCGCCTGGACCGGCCGGGCCTGGGCCTGTCCGGCGGCCAGCAGCAGCGCCTGTGCATCGCCCGAGCCATCGCGGTCAAGCCGGCCGTACTGCTCATGGACGAGCCCTGCTCCGCCCTGGACCCCATCTCCACGCTCGCCATCGAGGACCCTCATCTCCGAGCCTCAAGACGGACTACACGATCGTCATCGTCACCCACAACATGCAGCAGGCCTCCCGCGTGAGCGACATGACCGGCTTCTTCAACCTGGAGGCCACCGGCAAGCCGGGCCACCTCGTCGAGTACGACTCCACCGACAAGATCTTCTCCGCCCCCAGCCAGCAGGCCACTGAGGACTACATCTCCGGCCGCTTCGGCTGAGGGACGAGGAGGGATGAGGACGTCGGGCCGGAGAGCGCCAGTCGGCGCGAATGCCGCTCGCGGCGGCTTGAGTTGGAGCCCGGGGCCCGTCACGGCCCGACGCCGCCCACGAGTCTACAGGTCCGGGCTCCCGGCCGTCCCGGCGTCCACCCAGTGAGTCCACCCGGCGGTCGGGGGAGGCGCCTGGCCTCCTTGGCCCGTCCTGACCTTCGCCGTCCTCCCCGGGGCCGGTGTGCGCTCATGCGTCCTCGGGGGCGTCCAGACGGTAGCCGACGTTGCGCACCGTGCCGATGAGGTTGTCGTGCTCGGTGCCCAGCTTGGCGCGCAGGCGACGGATGTGGACGTCCACCGTGCGCGAGCCACCGATGTAGTCCTCGCCCCACACCTCGTGCAGGAGCGCGTCACGCGTCAGGACCCGCCCCCGGTTGGCGGCCAGGAACTTCAGCAGCTCGAACTCCTTGTAGGTCAGGTCCAGGATCGTGCCGCGCAGTCGGGCCGTGTAGGCGGTGACGTCAATGACAAGATCGCCCACGTCGATGCGGTCGTCGTCGACCTCGTCCACGACCGGGACATGGGCGCGCAGCAGCCGCAACCGGGCCGACAGCTCGGCGGGCTTGGCGCCGGCCATGACGAAGTCGGCCGCGCCCCAGTCGATCTGCACCGCGGCGGCGCCCCCCTCCTCCACGATGAGGATGATGGGCGGGCAGTCCATGGGGCCGGTGAAGAGCTGGCACAGAGCGCGGGCGCGGGTCAGGTCCCCACGGGCGTCGATCATGACGACGTCGGCGCTGTCCACCTCCGCGTAGGGAGGAGGGATCGGGGAGGCACTCCACCTGGGAGTCGAGGAAGGCGGTCGCCGGCAGGACGTCAGTGGCGTCACTCTCACGAGTGAACATGATGATCCGCATGCTGCTCCTTCCACGGCCCTCGACCTGGACTCGCCGGCGCGGTCGAGCGGCGCAGCGGCGATACTGACGGGGATAAGTCAACCACACCTCGTCGCAGGCGAAATCTCCGGAGGCGATGACCGACCGGATACTGACCATCCGGGAGGATGCTGGAGTGGGCGCTGCGGCCGTCCGGGTGTGGGACGATGCGTGCTGTGACTACCCACCACCGACGAGCCCAGCCGGCTGCGCGCGCCCGTGGAGCCTCTCGTGCCTCCCGCGATGACTCCCGTGCCGCAGCCGTTCCGACGGCCGCCGGCGGCGTGGCGGACTGGGCCAGCGTCATCGGCGTAGGCGACTCCGGCGCCTCGGCCAGGCCGACCGGCGCGGAGCCCACCGCGCGCTCGACCGGCCCCGACGCCGCCGGTGAGTCGACCGGTTCCTCCGGTGCTCCGGCGACGGCCCGCTCAGCGGAATCGGGTGACACTGCCGACCTTGCTGAGGACCTGGGCTACGCCACCCGTCGCACCTCCAACCGTCCCAAGGAGCCGGGCCTGGTGGATCCGGCCTGGACCCGGCTCGCCTTCGCGGGCGTCGTGCCTCTGCTGCTGGCGGTCGGCTCGGTGCTGCCCGGCTGGGTGAGGCTGGCCCTCGTGGCCGCCCTGGTGCCGGCCGCCGCGCAGGGCTGGCCCGCGCTCGTGCGCGCCCGGCACGACCTGGGCGGCACGGTCGTCATGACGATCTGTGGGCTGTCGGCCGCCGTCAGTGTCTACCTCCTCGGTGACATGGGGTGGCCGGCCTGGTCATGGCCTTCTCGATCCTGGTGGCCTTCGTCGGCCAGATGCTGCGGCGCGACGGCCGGCACAACCTGGTCGAGGACCTGTCCGCAACGGTTGCCGGCTGCCTCGTGGGTACGACGGTCTCCGGCTCGGCCTGGTGCGCCCTGGAGCCGGGCCTGGCCGATCCGGCCATCGTCGTACCCACCTGTCTGGCGCTGTTCGTCGGTGCCGTCCTGACCGTCCTCAACGTGCGCGCCCGGATGCTGGAGGCCCTCACCGTCACGGTTCCGGCACTGCTCGCCGGCGGTGCCGGCTACGTGCTGGCCTCGGCCGGCTTCTTCGGCCTGTCCCACATCAGTGCGACAGCGGCGCTGCAAAGCGCCGTGGCCTGCGTGGCCGTCGGCTTCGTGGCGGGGGTTCTCATGGCCGCCGGCAACCGTGTCCTGTGGACCCACCGGTGGGTGCCCGGCGGGCGTGCGGCTGTGGCCTCCGCGCTCGTGCCGATCCTGTCGGTCGGCGTGCCGGTCTACGCCATCGCCCGCCTCCTGGGCGGTTTCCTCGCCGGCTGAGCACGGCCCGGGCGGGCGGCGCGCGTGAAGCGGGCAGGGGGTGACGTCGTAGGCTGCGGGCATGGCATTCACGCTTCCTGACGACCTGCCCCCCGAGCTCTACCCGCTGGCCTGGCTGGCCGGCACCTGGCGCGGCTACGGCATCCTCACCTACGGCGAGGCCGTACCCGAGCAGGCCGTCTACCAGGAGATGACCTTCGACCACGACGGCGGCCCCTACCTGCGCCAGACCACCACCATCTGGACGGTCGACGCCACCCGCTCCAAGAACCTCGACTTCGAGATGCCCGGCCTCCAGGGCGCCTCCCTCCTGGCCCCCGCTCAGATCTGGTCCACCGAGACCGCCTACTGGCGGCCCGTCGGCCAGGAGCAGCCCGACGGCGCCGACGGTGCCGGGACCACCGAGACCGCCGAGACCGCCGATGCCCCTCCGATGCTGAGAGCTCCGGCGGCCCGCTCATCCCCGTCACCCGGCTCGAGACTCGTCTCGGCCGATCCCGCCGGTCACGTCGGCGTCTGGGAGGGCTGGATCCAGGGGCCGCGCGCCCAGGTCGGCACCCAGGCCGTGGGCCGTGCCCGCACGGCCGTCCCGGTGGAGGAGATGACCCGCATGTTCGGGCTCGTGGGCGGCGACCCTCATGTGGACCCAGGACATGGCCGCCTTCGGCCAGAGCGAGGTGACCACCTACGCCTCCGGCCGTCTCGGCCGAGTTGACGACGTGGACGACCCCGCCGCCCAGCCCGGCTCAGCCCTCGACCCGGCTGAGCCGACCGCGGGCTCCTTCGACTCCTCCGCACCCGCCTCCGACGACGCCGAGCCGACCGCCTGATGCGCCCCTCCCCACTGCTGACCAGCCCCGGCGCCGTCGCCTCCGCCCCGGACGACCCCTGACCAGGCCGTCCCCGCCCACCTCGGCGACCCCGGCCGCGAGCAGGCCGCCCCTGGCCGAGGGGCGCGCGGCCTGCGCCCTGGCTCGCGACGTCGTCACCGTCACCGGCCCGGACCGCCTGGAGCCTGGCTGACCACACTGTCCAGCCAGGTGCTCACCACCCTGGAGCCCGGCGACGGCGGCGCGGAGACGCTGCTCCTCGACGCCCAGGGACACATCACCCACGCGCTCGCGGCTCTCGACGACGGCCGTACGCTCTGGCTCGTCACGGAGGCCGGCAACGGCGAGGACCTGGCGACATTCCTGGACTCCATGCGCTTCATGCTGCGCGTCGAGGTGACCGAGCGGTCCGACGTCATGGCGCTGGGCGCCCTCGGGGAGGGGCTCGAGGCCCTGGCCCAGGCGGCGCGTGACACGGCGCCGGACTCGCCGACCGCCCCCGAGGCCCCCGCCACCTCCCAGGCCGACGCCGCCCAGACCGGCGCCGAGCCTCAGGGCTCGCTCATCGGCCTGTGGCGCGACCCGTGGCCGGGCGTCGTCGAGGGCGGCACGAGCCTACGACGTCGGAGAGGACCGACCGCATCCCGGCCAGGGGTACCGGGGCGGTCACGTCCTGGTGCCCGCCCAGAGCGTGAATGCTGTGGTGGAGGCCTTCCTCGCCGCCGGGGAGGGGCGGCGCCTGGCCGGCGCCCTGGCCTGGGAGACCCTGCGCATTGAGGCCGGCCGCCCCCGCCACGCCCGCGAGGCCGACGCCCGCGCCATCCCCCACGAGCTGGACTGGCTGCGCACGGCCGTGCACCTGACGAAGGGCTGCTACCCGGGTCAGGGAGACGATCGCGCGCACCCTTAACCTGGGTCGGCCCCCGCGCCGCCTCACCGTGCTTCAGGCTCGACGGCCTCGTCGGCGACCCTGCCCCGACCCGGGGCGACCGTGCGCATGGGGGAGCGGACCGTGGGCGCCGTGACCTCTGTGGCGCGCCACCACGAGCCTCGGCTCCATCGCCCTGGCCCCTGCTGCGCCGCGCCGTGCCTGTGGGCGAGCAGTGACCGTGGAGGTCACCGAGGTCGATGAGTCCACCGGTGAGACCGTCCCCGTCGGCCGGGTCGACGCCGTCCAGGAGGTACTGGTCTCCCCGAGGGGCGCGCCCAGGCCAGCCCGTCCGAGCGCCCCGGCGCCGGACTGCGCAAGGGCCTGCGGCTCTGAGAGGTCCGGTCGAGCGTCCGGTCCAGGGCGCTCCGGGGCCGGCTGCTGCATGAGGAACCAACTGTTCTCGCTGGGCGTGGCCGTCTCACTGGGATCGTTGACCGGCGACCGGTAGCCTGGGGCGCGTGAGCGTCCTCTATGCTGTGTCATTCTTTCTCTCCGAGGCGGTCAGGTGGAGCTGGATCGCCGCCCAGGCCGTCTCCATCGTCATGGGGATCTGGGCGCTGGTCGACTCCCTGATGCGGCCGGCGGAGTACTACGCCGCGGCAGGCAAGAGCACCAAGCGGTTCTGGAACGTGGTCAACGCGGCGGGTACGGCGGTTGTCGGCCTCCTCGGCGCCGCCTCGATGTTCGGCCTGCTGGGTGTTGTGGCCAGTGCCGTCTACCTGGTGGACGTGCGCCCCGCCCTGCAGGCGCTGGCGCCGGTGAAGGTGCGTTCCTCGATCCGCATCCCGGGGCGGGCCTCTCAGCGTCGGCCGGGGCGCGGCGGGCGCGGCCCGCGTGACTGGAGCGCTGGTCGCTGATGCGCGCGGTTATTCAGCGGGTCAACCGGGCGGCTGTCCGGGTCGACGGCGAGGTGATCGGCGAGATCACCCGGCCCGGCCTCATGGTCCTCGTGGGGGCCACGCACGACGACGGCCCCACGCAGGTGGCCACGGTCGCCCGCAAGATCGCGGACCTGCGGCTCCTGGAGGACGAGCTCTCAGTGACCGACGCCGGAGCACCCGTGCTCGTCGTCTCCCAGTTCACCCTGTACGCCGATACCCGCAAGGGCCGGCGCCCCACCTGGAACAAAGCGGCCCCCGGCGAGGTGGCCGAGCCCCTGGTGGAGGCCGTGGCCGAGGACCTGCGCGGACGCGGCCTGGAGGTGGCCACCGGCCGCTTCGGCGCCGACATGAAGATCGACATGGAGGCCGACGGCCCGGTGACGATCCTGATCGAGGCCGAATAGGCCGAGGAGGTCGAGGAGGCCGCAGAAGGAGGCGCTGAGATGACGGGGCGCTCACGGGCGGTGGTCATCGCCATGATGCTGTGGTGGGCCTTCTTCGGCAGTATCAGCGTGTCCTGGGCGCTGGGCTCCCCGTGGCTGGTCGACACGGTTCTTCAGGGGGAGGGGCTGAGGCTCGCCCAGGAGCGGCCCACCTGGTTCGTCGTGGTCGTCCTCGTCTCCGGGCTGGTGAAGCTGGGGTTCGTCATCTTCGGCTTCGCCCTCCTGCACCCGGACGTCGTCAGGGTGCCGCGCTGGATGCGCCTGGCCTTCGGCTGGGTCTCGGGAGTCCTGCTCATGGCCTACAGGGGTGGTCGGCTCGGTGCCGGCGATTCCCACGATTTTTGTCGGGGAACCGCTCTCCCGCTATGGCTGGTGGCGGCTGGTTCTGTGGATGCCTCACTTCTGGGCGGGCGGGATCCTGGTGCTGGCCGCGACGGTCGTATATTTTCGCTGGAGCCGTTCCAGCGGTGTCGAGCCGCGGCGGGTTTGAGGCTCCGGCCCCGACCTGGGACCGCCGGCGTCTCGGGTAGGAAGGATCGTTCTTGTCCGGGATGGTTTGGTAAGTAGGCGCTCCGCCTCGAGGCTACTGTGCGTTCGCCCGGTGCTGGCCAACCTGTGCAGTGCAGAGAGGGAGCCGGAGAGGAATGAGGAGGGGAGGAGCGGGGATGTGCCCGAGCAACTGACCGCCTATGACGGGCTCCTGCCCACCGGGGTCGCAGTTGCGGACAGCCGAGTCGATCTCAACGTTCCCCTCTTTCTCGAGGAGGAGGAACGAGCGTCTTCCATGGTTGTCTCACGTCGCGCCGACTTCGTCACTGTGCGTGCCTGTGCTCGCCTCGCGCTTGGTCGGCTCGGTGTCCCTCCCGTCCCGCTCGTTCCCGGTGAGGCCGGAGAACCGTCCTGGCCCAACGGTATCGTCGGTTCGATGACCCACTGCCGTGGTCTGTGCGCCGCCGCCGTCGCCTTCGCGCATGATGCGGATGCGATCGGCATTGATGCTGAGCCGGACAAACCGCTCCCGGACGGTGTGATCGACATCGTCGCCTCCCCGGCGGAGCGGCGCCGGTTGCGGGCTCTGCCCGTCGGGGGCGTCTCCTGGGACCGTCTTCTGTTCAGCGCCAAGGAGTCCGTGTACAAGGCCTGGTACCCGCGCGAGCGTTCGTGGCTCGGCTTCGAGGACGCGGATGTCGCACTTGGTGACGGTGTTCTGACCGCTGAGATTCATGGCGAGTCGGGGCTCCGATTCACGCTGACCGGGTACTGGGGCGTGAGCGACGGATTCTCGTGATCTGCCGTCGTTGTCCCCCGCAGGCAAGTGGCCTGCAGGGACGTGAGCGATGGGTTGCTACTCGCGATCCTTGAGGATCTCGGTGACATCGACACCGCGCAGGTGCCGCCCGGACAGGAATCGGACGACTCCGTAGGTGGCGAGAACGATGACGACGATGAGGATGACGGACCGGGACGACGTGGTGAATGGGAAGGCCGTCGCCAGACTCGAGATCATGTACTGCCAGGTCGGTCTCATGATGGCGACGGAGAGCGGCAGTCCGACGGTGAGGGAGAGCAGTACGAGGAGGATGTAGTTGCCTAGATACAGGTGACCGACTTTCGCCTCGTCGTAGCCGAGGGCCTTCATGAGGGAGATCGAGTACTGCTCGCGGTCAACCACCATCCTCATAAGGAGGAACATGACGATGATGAACAGGCCGATTGACGCGATGAACAGGACGAGGATCGTGGGGCGCATCGCTTGGGTGAAAGTGTTGACCGAGGTGATCATGTCGGACCGGCTGATGACGGACTGCGCCTGATTATCGAGGTCGTCATTGACGGTGCCGCTCACGATCGCGTTGGACGAGCCTCTGTCGAGGCCGAGCAGGGAGTTAACGTCCTCATGCTCGCCGAAGACTGCCATCTGCGGGTAGTCGACAATCCCTGCGACGACGACCTTGCGGTTGTCCGTGTCCATGGGATCGAGTGTGAACTCATCGCCCACCTCGTAGCCGTACCTCAGGGAAGCGGCCTTGGAGATGAGGACGTGGGTCTCGTCGGTGCCGGACAGGTCGACGTCGAAGTACTGGGTGTCCTTGTCGATGCCAATGACTGACAGGCTGGCGCCGGCGCCTTCAGCGCCCACGAGCTTGGCGGACCTCAGCGTCGCTGTCTCGGCGCCGTCCGGACTCGTGGGCGGTGCGCCAAGGAAGACGTAGACGACCTCGAAATCAATGTCCTCGCGCACGTCGTCGGCGTAGGACACGACGGAGTCGTGCATGCCGAAACTGAAGACCATGAGCAGGAGGGACAGGACGACTCCGAGCAGCATGAGCACATAGTGGTCCAAGCGCGCATGAAGGAGCGCAGACGGAAGCCTGAACGCGAAGGGTAGGGGACTCGAGCGTCGCCCTCGATGGCGGACGTTGGCCGGTGTCGCGGCGAAGCAGCTGTAGCGGCTCCTTGGCGAGTTTCCTGCGTAGAACGAGGAAGTCGACGAGCGTCACGGTGATGAGCGGTGTGAGGACGCCATAGGCGATGACGCCCGGTGAGACCACTGACCCGAGGGCCGGGATCGAGTAGTAGGTCGTTGCGTTCTGCATGGCCGGTGCAGCCAGGAAACCTCCGACCGTACCGGCGATGGCGCACACGGCGGCCAGGATGACGGGCAGGAGCATGTAATGGGCGATGAGTTCGCGCCTGGTGATGCCGAGTGCGTAGAAGGTGCCGATGACGGGTGACTGGCGGCGAATATTGTCGGCAGTGAGGACAGAGAGCACGTAGGCGATGAGGACTAGCGCTACGAATCCGGCGATGTAAGCGGCCTGGACGGTGACAGTCTGGTCATCGATGACGGTGACGATGCGGGGGTTGTCGTCGTGTTCGAGGTAGGAGGAGACCTGGGCGGTGCCGGTGTGGTTTCTGAGGGCGTTGCTGATCTCGCTGACGATGTCGCTGGCCTCCATATCGGAGTCGCCCAGGAGGTAGACGTAGGTGGTGGTCAGCGTGTTGCCCTGTTTGGCGAGGGACTCCACGGTGCTCGCGGCGGTGAAGGCGGTTCCGAACTCGTTGGGATCGGCAGCCGTGTCGGTGGGGCGGGCGACGACGGTCGCGTAATCCGGGGTGGAGCCGATACCGGTGATGGTGAGTCTGGTGCCGTCGAGGTCGAGTGTGTCCCCGACCTTGAGGTTGTGGGCCCTGGCGTAAGTCTGCTCGAGTGCGATTTCATCGTTCGCTGTGGGCAGGGCTCCGGACTCCAGGTTGATGCGATCGATCGTGCTGCGGTTCTCATAGACGCGAACGGTGGAGTTGTCGGCGGCCGGGACGTCGGTGAACTCGGCGCGTTCGAAGGTCAAACCCTTGTTCCGCAATGAGGTGAGTTGATCATTGGTCAACTCGGCCGTGAGTTCGAGGTATCCGTCCTCGACGTTGCCGGTATCCTGCGCATCCTTGGCAGTGTTCAGCGCGGAGCCGTTGCCGGCTGCCATGCCTGCGGACACGACGATGCCGAGGAGGATGAGCAGGGCGGAGGCGAGGTAGCGCGACCACTGGGAGCGCAGATCGCGCAGGAGTTGCATGTTGAGCATTTTCATGGTGCGTCCCTTCACCAGGTCAGGCTCGAGGCAAGCGCAGGGTCTTCCCGGACCTCGACATCGGAGATACGGCCATCGCGGACGGTGATGGTGCGGTGCGCCATCTCAGCGAGCACCTGGTTGTGCGTGACGATGACGATGGTCGTACCCAGGTCGTGGTTGATACGTTCAAGAAGGGAGAGCATCTCCTTGCTCGTCTCGTAGTCGAGCGCCCCGGTGGGCTCATCGCACAGAAGCAGCCGTGGACGTTTGATGAGCGCGCGGGCGATGGCGCAGCGCTGCTGCTGTCCGCCGGAGAGCTGGGAGGGGAACTTGTTGCGGTGGTCGGCCAGCCCAAGATCAGCGAGCAGATCGTCCAGAGGCATGGGGTCGTCGCTCAGGTACTCGCAGACACCGACGTTTTCACGGGCGGTTAGGGTCGGAACGAGGTTGTAGAACTGGAAGACGAAGCCCACGAGGTCGCGGCGGTAGCGGCCGAGATCCTTACGGCTGAGTGAGTGATCTCCCGATCCCCGACCAGGATCGTGCCGGAGTCTGGCCGGTCCAGTCCGCCGAGGCAGTTGAGTAGAGTCGATTTACCAGAACCGCTCGCACCGACGATCATGCATATCTCTGACTCGTCAATTGTGCAGGAGACGTCCTTGAGGACGTCGATCTTACCGTCGCCCTGCCCGAAGGACTTGTTGACCGAATCGATGCGGATGTCCATGCGTGGTGCCCTTCTTCATTCGTGCTACTGGTGGTTGGTGGTGCGACGGGACCGGATGAGGTCCGTCAGACAATGGATGGCGAGAGTTGGGGAATCTGATAGGTAGAAGTGCCCGCCGGGAACGGTCCGTGAATGGAAATCGCTCGTGGTGGAGCGTCTCCAACCGTCGACGTCGTCTTCAGTGAGGGTATCCGCGTCGCCGTGGATCTCGTGGATGGGGGAGTCGATGGGCCTTTCCATGGGCGTCCAGGTCTCGAGCAGCCTCGTAGTCGGCCCGCAGCGAGGACAGGACGAGTTCTCTTGTGGCGGGGTCCTTGAGGACCTCTGGAGGTGTGCCGCCCAGGGCGAGGAGCTCCTCGCACAGGCTGGCGTCGCTCCGGGTGCGGACCGGGGCGCTCTCGGGCGTGCCCCAGGGAGGCCGACTTGAGGATACGACGAGACCTGAGGGCGCACGGCGTCCCCGGGCCTTCATCTCCTGGCACACCGCGTATCCGACGAGTGCACCCATGGAATGGCCGAAGAGGTACAGATCCATGTCCTCCAGGAAAAGAGTTGCGGAGAGGATCTGTTCAACGAGGTCGCTCATCCGGCGGAAGGGGGCATGGGTGAGACGAGCCTCCCTGCCCGGGTAGCGCAGTGCGAGAAGCTGGGTATCGTGAGGCACGTGCCTCTCCCAGCCGAGGAACAAGCGGCAGGTTCCGCCGGCGTGTGGAAGCCCGAGGACCACTGCAGTCGGGGTCTGGACCCGGCCAACGGCGTACAGCAGTGGGTTGTGGAGTGCCGAGGACAGCGCCAAGCAGGTCATAGGATCTCCCCCTCCTCCATGTCGCAGCTCGTCCCGTCCGGAGGGCTCTCCCCGGTCTCGTACCAGGAGTTGCCGGTGATGGTGACACTAGGCAGTAGATGAGGCCCATGTCGTGGTGGAGGGGGAGCCAGGAGACCATGGATAGCAGCTCCCCGGGCTTGAGGCCGTTGGCGACGAACTCGGCCTGGTAGGCGAGGGCCCGATGGTCGTTGAGGACTCCCTTGGGATGACCGGTGGATCCGGAGGTGTACTGCAGGAAGGCGGGGGTGTCGGGGCCTGTGGGCACGGGCTCGTCGACGTCGGTCGGCTCGGTGAGCTTGTCTGGGGAGAGGATCTGCGAGGAGGGGGTGAGGGACGCCAGGTCCAGGCTTGTGGCGGTGGTGTCGTCGGCGATGACGACGGTGGGGGAGGAGTCCGTAATGATGTGGTGCAGGCGCTCGGTCTCAGGACCTCGAGTGATGGGGAAGGGGACAGGGATGGGAATCATCCCCCGGTACATGGCGCCGAGGATGAGGATGAGGAGGCGATCATCGCCGGGGATGAGGGGGAGCACCCTGTCGCCGGGTGTGCCGGGAAGGTGGGCGGCAGCGACTGCAATCTCGTCCCACAGTTGACGGTAGGTGTGGCTGCGAACCGTGACGGTTCCGTCTGAATAGTCGAGAAAACGAAGGGCAACACGATTCGGGAACGCGTCGAGTGCGCGCGAAAGAGCATTGATGACGGAAGTCATTATGTCAGACCAGGCCTCAAAACGGGAATAAACCGACTCGGCAGACTGTAATGTAAGCCTACCCTAAGGTCAATGTTTCGTTGAGGATCAAGATAAGAGCCCGTGCGGGTAGCTCGGCACCTCGTGCGGTGTCCACTCGTGAAATCTGTGGAGTGTGGCGTTGTCGGGGGAGAATTGTCCGGTGTGTGGTGGGGGTGGGGAGGGCTTGTGACGCCGCGGTTCTCGTAGGAGCGCTTCCCGGGTCTCCTGGAGTGGTGGCAGAGCGGTCGATGAGCTCTTCGGCTCGTCCTCGAAAGCGGAGGCGGATCGGCGCCGCCGGAGCACGGGGGAGGGCCGGGTGGGCGCCCCTGACCGCGCTTCCCCGGCCCTCACTCGAGTGTCACTCGGCCGGCATCCCCGGCTCAACGGGGAGTATTCCCCAACCAGCTGTCAGGTATGGAGCGGCCGGCTTCAGCAGTCGAGGGTCGCGTCGGTGCCGACGGCGGAACCGGCGGAGATGCCGGCGAGCTCGTGGTCGTCGGCGTTGCCGCCGGTGCAGATGATCGCGCAGCGGCCCTGGCGGGTGGGGTCGGCCATGAGCCCGGCCAGGCTCGCGGCCCCGGCGCCCTCGGCCAGGGTGTGGGCGTGGGTGGCCAGGAGGCCGACGGCGCCCTGGATCGCGTCGTCGTCGACCAGGATGAAGTCGTTGAGGCTGCGGCCAAGCACCGACTGGGTGAGGGTGAAGCTCGCCCCGACGGCCAGCCCCGCCACGCGCGTGCTGCTGTGGACGGTGGCCGGCTCCCCGGAGGTCCAGGCGCGGTGCGCGGCCGGGGCGGCGCTGGATTGGATGCCGATGACCCGGCACCCGGGGGCCAGGGACGTCGCGCACGAGGCAGGCGCCGGCTGCCCCGGAGCCCGAGCCGACCGGCGCGTAGACGGCCTCCAGGCCCGGGTGGCGGCGGAAGAGCTCGAGGTAGACGGTGGCGTGCCCGAGGACGATAGCCGGCTCGTCCCCGGGGGAGACCATGCGCATTCCCTCGGTCAGCGAGAGGGCCTCGGCGTGGGTCAGTGAGTCGCACATCGTCTCTCCCTCGACGACGACCCGAGCCCCCAGCGCGCGTACCGCGGCCACCTTGCGGGCCGGCGCGCCCACCGGGACGACGACGGTGACAGGGACCTCGCTGCGGGCGCCGGCCCAGGCCAGGGACTGCGCGTGGTTGCCGGTGGAGGCGGTCACGACGCCGCGGCGCCGCTCCTCGGGGCTGAGCGCCGCCATGAGCGCCACCCCGCCGCGGACCTTGAAGGCGCCGGTGGGCTGGACGTTCTCGTGCTTGACCGTGACCTCCACCCCGGCCTCGGCGTTGAGCAGCGGGTAGGACCAGGCGGGAGTCTCGGGCAGGACGTGCGAGACGGCCTCGTAGGTGCGCAGGACGGCGTCGAAGTCGAGGCCGGTCTGGATGGTGGTGGGAGCCTGGGACAGGGTGTCGGTGACGGTCATGGCTTCATGATGCGGACAGCTGGAGTATCGGTCCAATGAATCTTTTGACGAGTACCCATCGATATAGAACATACTTGGTGGCGTGATCGATGTGCAGCAGCTGCGGGCCCTCGTGGAGCTCTCCCGCCTCGGCACCGTCTCGGCCGCCGCCGACTCCCTGGGGTTCAGCCAGTCCACCGTCTCCCACCAGCTCGCCGCCCTGTCGCGGGCGACCGGTGCGGTTCTGCTGACGCGGGCCGGACGCGGTGTGCGGCTCACCGAGGAGGGTCGGGCGCTGGCGGCCCGGGGCCAGGAGGTTCTCGACCTGCTGGACCGCACCGAGCGCGAGGTCGTCTCCATGGCCCGCGCGGAGGCGGGGCGCGTGCGCCTGGCGGCCTTCCCCTCCGCGGTGGCCTCCCTGGTGCCGGGGGTGCTCGACGTCGTCGGCCAGCGGTACCCGGGCCTGGAGGTCGAGCTCGTCGACGCCGAGCCGCCCGAGGCCCTCGACGCGCTGCGGCGTGGGCGGGTGGACGCGGCCTGTCCTTCTCCTACATCGACGACGACGCCGGCGAGGGCCTCCAGGCCGAGCACCTGCTCGACGACGTCCTCTACCTCGTCACCCGCCCCGGCGGCATCACGCGCATCGCCGACGGCGCCCAGTGCCGGTGGGTGACCGGCTGCGCGCGCTGCCACGAGGAGCTCATCGCCGTGGGGCGGGCCAACGGCTTCACACCCGAGACCGCCTACGCCTCCGACGACTACGTGGCTGTGCAGGCGCTCGTCGCCGCCGGGGTGGGGGCTGCCCTGCTACCCGGGATGGCGCTGAGCGCCTACCGGCACGAGGGGGTCCGGGTGCGGCCGCTGGCCCGCGAGCAGCGGTGTGTCGAGGTGGTCACTCGCGCCGAGCAGCCCCGGCCGCTGGCCATTGACGTCCTGGTGGAGGCCTGCCGGACGGCGGCCAGCCGCACGAGCCTGCGCCGGCCGGCAGTCAGGACCGGCAGGAGTGCTGCCTCACGCTGAGGTGTGGTGTGATGGGACGTGTGTCCGCGCTGCATCACAGAGAGGAACCGGACATGGGAGCTGGTGTGCGTACTGTCCTGGGTGACGTATCCGGCGAGGTCGCTGTGTTCGGGTCGCTCAATGCTGACCTGACGGTCCGAACGGAGCGCTTTCCCATGCCCGGTGAGACGATCGGCGGGGAGGACCTGGTGATCCTGCCGGGAGGCAAGTCGGCGAACCAGGCGGTTCAGGCCGGTCTTCTCGGCGCTCACGTCAGGATGATCGGGGCCGTCGGAGGGGACGGTCACGGCGATCTGCTCATCGAGTCCCTCCAGCGCGCAGGTGTGGACACCGCGGCGGTTCAGCGCGAAGACGTGGCTACCGGCACCGCCATCATCACCGTGGACTCCGCGGGGGATAACACCATCGTGGTGTCTCCCGGTGCGAACGGGAGGGTGGACGTCTCGACGGCGCAGCGGCACCAGGACGTCATCCGCGGCGCCCGCGTGCTGGGGCTGTGCATGGAGGTCAGCCCCGACGCGGTCGAGGCGGCGGCCCGCATCGCCCACGACGCCGGCACCCGCGTGGTCTTCAACAACTCCCCGTTCCACCCCATCCTGTCCGCCGGGCTCCTGGAGGCCATTGACGTCCTGGTCGTCAACGAGCATGAGCTCGCCGACATGCTGAAGCCGGGTACGAGCGACACGGCGGCCGAGCCGGCGTGCGGCCGGGCCGACGACGCCACAGACTGGGGCGATTGCGTGAAGAGGCTGGCCGCCATGGGGATCCCCTCCGCGGTGGTGACCCTGGGGGGTCGTGGGGCGATGGTGCTCGAGGGGGAGGAGATCACCCCGATCGATCCCTTCCCGGCGGATGTCGTGGACACCACCGGTGCCGGTGACTCCTTCCTGGGCACGCTGCTGGCGGCGCTCGCCGCAGGCGTCGGACTCAAGGAGGCGGCAGGTGCGGCCTCAGCCGTCTCCGCCTTCGCGACGACCTCCGTGGGAGCGCAGGCCTCCTACGGGGACGTCGCCGCAGTCGAGCAGCACTTCGGATAAGCGCGGCTCGACGAGCGAGGTGAGAGAGCCGAGGCCGCTCGCAGCCGCCGCGGAATGTTGACGAGCCTCAGGGGCGGGGTGAGGACACGGGCCGCTGGTCCGCGCCTCAGTTCTTCTTGAACTGCTCGAGGTTCTCGGTGTGCGGGTGGCCGTCATCGGTCGAGCTGAGCCAGAAGACGGGCTTCAACTTCGTTGAGGAGCCCTTCCCGGTGGGAACCTCCTGTTTGACGAGCAGTCCGGGGCCGGTCGCCACGCCTTGTTCGACGGCTGTCTTTCCGGTGATGTCGATTGTCTTCTTGATGCTGGGATTGACGAGTTGCTGCTCAACTGCCTCCCGAGAAGGGCTGAGGGACTTCTGTTCGTCCTCTGATACCGCCTTTGAACGTTGCTGATAATCGCTGGCTGCCTTGGGGTTCGCAAACCTGCGGATCCAGCCGCCGGGGTGGACGGCAGCAACTCCGGAGATGCTCCCGGCCGTGGTGCCGGCGGCGTTGACGAGGGAGGCGGTCGTCATCGAGCATCCGCTGATGCAGTCGTTCGAGAAAGGTTCGGGTGCGAGCACGAGGTTCTCCCGGGTGGCTCCCACCAGCCACTTGTCGGTGGGGAAGGAGGAGGGCTGAGCGCTCGTGTCTGTCAGGGAGAAGATGGTGATGGTTCCCTTCCCGGAGCCGGCCGGGAAGTAGTTCTGAGCGGTCTCGACAGCGAGGGTGCTGTTGGTGAGGGCCTGCCCCAGGACGACCCCGGAGACTGTGGCGTCCCTGACCGTCTTACCGGTCTTGGCCTCCAGGACGACGATATGCGTGCGCAGATCGGCTGCTGTCTCTCCTGTCTGCTGCTCGGCGGGAAGGAGAATCAGCGACAGGTACCGACCATCAGGACTGACGACGGCGCTCCCCGACGAGGAACGGTCCATGGCGTTATTCATCGCAGTTTGGGCGTTGTTTGCGTACTCGGTTCTCTCTTGGTCGGCGACTGCGGGCTTGATGGACACGGCCCACTGGAACTTACCAGTGGAACGTTCCCGGCTCACTACGATGGTCGTCAGTTCTTTGGCAGTGGAGCCTATCCCTCCGGCTACGTATGGAGGCTTATTCATAGGGGTGTTTAGGGTGTTTAAGGGGGGTGTGTCGCTAAGTAGGGTGGCGGCTTGCTCTTGAGAGAGTTTTGGTGTCTTAGCCAACTCAACCAAGAACAAACCGCCGCCATGAATAGTAGCACGAGGATCACTCGCAGCGAGGTTGTGGACCTGTGCGAGACCATTCACGCCGCGAGTTCCGACCTGCCGGCGTTCGGGGCGAGGGTGCTGGGGCTGTATCTGTGCGTGCGTCTGACACTGACGTACCTGAGGCACAACCTGCCCCAGGGGCTTCTCGCCGAGGTCTACGGCGTCTCGCAGGCCACCGCCTCCCGAGTCATCACCGCCTACACACCCCTGATCGCCCGGGCTTTGGAAGTCAGTGCGCCGACTGTGGAGGACCTGGATCCCACCGTGCAGCTGATCGTCGACGGCACCCTGCTTCAGTGCTGGTTCAGTGCTGGTCCTGGGCCGACCACCCTGAGCTGTACTCCGGCAAGCACCAGACCACCGGAGTGAACGTCCAGGTCGCCTGCACCCTGTCAGGAACCCTGGCGTGGGTGTCCGACCCCCACGACGGAAGGGTCCACGACACCCAGGCCCTGCGCCGCTGCGGACTGCTTGACGTGCCACCCGCCGACTTCCCGGAAGGGGCGTCACCACCGCAGCACATCGGCGACAAGGGGTATATCGGGCTGGGAATGATCACCCCCAGGAGAAAGCCCGCGAACCTACCGCTCCACCCCGATGACAAGGCCTGCAGCACCACCGTCAACCAGGTCCGCCACAAGACCGAACGAGTCATCGCCAACATCAAGACCTGAAGAGTCCTGCACACCGGCTACAGAAGACCACCAGAAACCTTCCCGGAAACCATCACAGCCACCCTCGGAATCATATTCACCTACACCCCATGAATAAGCCTCAATGTCTCGTACGTCTCCTGTCTGCTCTGGGCCGGCCAGGCGGAAGGCGACGTAACGATGGTTGGGGCTGACAGTCAGCGTCCGATGGAATCTGTTGCCTATGAAATTCGGGAGGCGATTGAAAGTCTCAAGGTACGTTGAGCCCGGGCGCTCGTAGCTCCACAGGACGCTGCCGTCTGTGGGCTTGAGGCCCATGACGCCATCGGCTGTGTGGATGACGGGGCCGGCGGCTCCCGCCACGATGTCGAGGACGTTGTCGATGTCCTTGACCCAGGCGGGCTTGCCGGCCAGGGAGGTGGGGTAGGTGGGAAGGTTCTCGGCGGCTGATGGTGCAGCCGGCTTCTGGATCACCCTCTTGGGTCGGCTCAGGGGAAGGGCGGCGGCCCCGGCGAGGATGACAGAGGGCGCCAGCACCAGAGTGGCGCGTGCGAGCGTCCGACGTCGAGGGCCCTCGGGATGCTGAACCGACCTTCTGGACCGCCGGAGGCGTATCCACCATTTCCCCCCGGTAGAGCTCCGGAGGCAGTACGGCGGCCCGGAGCGTGCGAATGAGAATGTCGGTGATGCTCAGAAGTGCCAGTCCCACCGCGCCCACGGCGATGGCGACGAGTTCCACGGCGTTGATTCCGGTGTGGGAGAGCACGGAGGACCATGTCGACAGGCACTCCCATGTCATCCAAGCGGCGAATACTGCGATCCCACTCATCGCCAGGACGGCGACTGCGGTGCGTATGACGGCGATGGGGGAGCCGTGGACGGGGTCGCGGAAACTCGAGGGCAGGGGGCGGAGAATAATGGTCATGAACCAGAATGCGGCGATCACGGCGGGGGGCGTGCTCCACAAGGGGAAGGTGTAAACGCCGCTCGGCCAGGCGAAGAAGAGCACGACGGCTCCGATGACACTGAGCAGCGCCCCGGCTCTCATCGCCGGCAGGACGTGCAGGAGACGTTGCGCGATATCCGCGGCCCCTCGCCCGGCCTCCCGCTCTTCGGTGTCAGAGGCCTGACCGGTGGATGCGTCGATGGGGTCAGTCGGCGCCGTGTTGTCGCGACCGGCGTCGGCGGGAGAAGTCACGGGAGGCATGACCTCCATTGTGATGGGCCAATCCAGATCGTGCGGCAGAATTCGTGAGGCACTTATTCTGTGACGCTTGAATGGGCGGGCCTGAAGGCGTCCGTGCACGTGCTGAATCCATCTTCGCCGTCGCGGTCGTACCTTGGGCCTCGCATTCAGGGGCAAGGGTGTGAACGCGAGACCCACCCGACGACCGCGACCGATGGAGGCTGGCCGCGAGGCAGGGACTGGGTCTGCGCAGGCGCACCCAGGGCTGAGTCGACCCGGCTCAAGGCCTACTCACGCCTACCGCGAACAGGGGCATGGCCAAGGCATCCGGCTGGTTAGCCTTGTCAGCACGTGCTCTCAGCGCCATCTCTCCGCGGCGCTGCGACATCCCTCGCCACCACCGGACGAGCGGTCCCGCACGGAGCACGTGCCGAGGAGGAATTACTGATGTTTGAACGCTTTACCGACCGTGCCCGCCGCGTCGTCGTGCTCGCGCAGGACGAGGCGCGGGCTCTGAACCACAACTACATCGGCACCGAGCACCTCCTCCTCGGCCTCATTCACGAGGGCGAGGGGGTGGCCGCCAAGGCGCTGGAGTCGATGGACATCTCCCTGGACGCCGTGCGCAGCCAGGTCATCGAGATCATCGGGGAGGGGCAGTCCGCCCCCACCGGCCACATCCCCTTCACGCCGCGCGGCAAGAAGGTCTTCGAGCTCTCCATGCGCGAGGCCCTCCAGCTCGGCCACAACTACATCGGCACCGAGCACCTGCTGCTCGGCCTGCTGCGCGAGGGTGAGGGCGTGGCCGCCCAGGTCCTGACCAATCTCGGCGGGGACCTGTCCAGCGTGCGCCAGACCGTCATGCAGATGCTCTCCGGCTACGAGGGCAAGGAGACCGTCAACGCCGGCGGCCCCTCCAAGGAGGGTACGCCCTCGGGCAGCGCCATCCTGGACCAGTTCGGCCGCAACCTCACCGCCGCCGCCCGCGAGGGCAAGCTGGACCCGGTCATCGGCCGCAAGAAGGAGATGGAGAGGGTCATGCAGGTCCTCTCCCGGCGCACCAAGAACAACCCCGTCCTCATCGGGGAGCCGGGCGTGGGCAAGACCGCCGTCGTCGAGGGCCTGAGCCAGGCCATCGTCCACGGCGACGTCCCTGAGACCCTGCGCGACAAGCAGCTCTACTCCCTGGACATGGGCTCGCTCGTGGCCGGCTCGCGCTACCGCGGTGACTTCGAGGAGCGCCTCAAGAAGGTCCTCAAGGAGGTGCGCACCCGCGGTGACATCGTCCTGTTCATCGACGAGATCCACACCCTCGTCGGTGCAGGCGCCGCCGAGGGTGCCGTTGACGCCGCCTCCATCCTCAAGCCCATGCTGGCTCGCGGTGAGCTCCAGACCATCGGGGCCACCACCTTGGATGAGTACCGCAAGATCGAGAAGGACGCCGCCCTGGAGCGCCGCTTCCAGCCGGTGACCGTCGACCAGCCCAGCATCGAGGAGACCATTGGGATCCTCACCGGCCTGCGCGACCGCTACGAGGCCTTCCACCGCATCGTCATCACCGACGAGGCCATCGAGGCCGCCGCCAAGCTCGCCGACCGCTACATCAATGACCGCTTCCTGCCGGACAAGGCCATCGACCTGGTCGACGAGGCCGGCGCCCGCCTGCGCATCCGCCGCATGACGGCTCCGCCCGAGCTGCGCGAGATCGACGAGCAGATCGCCCAGGTCAAGCGGGAGAAGGAGTCCGCCATCGACGACCAGGACTTCGAGCGCGCCGCCTCCCTGCGCGACGACGAGCGCCGCCTGGCCGACGAGCGCGCCGCCAAGGAGAAGGCCTGGAAGTCCGGCGACCTCGACCAGGTCGCCGAGGTCGACGAGGCGCTCATCGCCGAGGTCCTAGCCATGTCCACCGGCATCCCGGTGGTCAAGCTGACCGAGGCTGAGTCCGCCAAGCTCCTCAACATGGAGGCCGAGCTCCACAAGCGCATCATCGGCCAGAACAAGGCTATCGAGGCCCTGTCGAAGTCGATCCGCCGCACCCGCGCCGGCCTGAAGGACCCCAAGCGCCCCGGTGGCTCCTTCATCTTCGCCGGTCCCACCGGCGTCGGGAAGACCGAGCTGGCCAAGGCCCTGGCGGAGTTCCTGTTCGACGACGAGGACGCCCTCATCCAGCTCGACATGTCCGAGTTCGCCGAGAAGCACACGGTCTCGCGCCTCTTCGGCGCCCCTCCCGGCTACGTCGGCTACGACGAGGGCGGCCAGCTCACCGAGAAGGTGCGCCGCCGGCCCTTCTCCGTGGTCCTGTTCGACGAGGTCGAGAAGGCCCACCCGGATATCTTCAACTCCCTGCTGCAGATTCTGGAGGACGGGCACCTCTCCGACGCCCAGGGCCGCGTGGTGGACTTCAAGAACACCGTCATCATCATGACCACCAACCTCGGCTCCAAGGACATCGGCAAGTCGGTGGCCACCGGCTTCCAGTCCACCGAGTCCGGTGCCATGGACTACGAGAGATGAAGGCCCACGTCAACCGTGAGCTCAAGCAGCAGTTCCGGCCCGAGTTCCTCAACCGCGTCGACGACCTCATCGTCTTCCCGCAGCTGACCAAGGAGGAGGTGCGCCAGATCGTCGACCTCATGATCGTGCGGCTCGACAAGCGCCTGGCCGAGCAGCAGATGACCATCGAGCTGACCGAGGCTGCCAAGGACCTCCTGGCCGAGCGCGGCTTCGACCCGGTGCTCGGCGCCCGTCCGCTGCGCCGTGCCATCCAGCGCGACATCGAGGACGCCCTGAGCGAGAAGATCCTCTTCGGGGAGATCGAGCGGGGGCAGAAGGTCGTCGTCGACGCCGAGGGCGAGTCCATCCTGGGTGAGTTCATCTTCCGTGGCGAGCCCTGGGAGCAGGGTGAGGCGGAGGTCGCCGCGCTGCGCGAGGCAGAGGACGCCGCTGCCGGCGGCAGTGGAGGGGCCTCCAGTCCACTGCGCATCCCCTCGACGCCGATCAGTCGTGACGGCGGCGCCTCACCGGCCGCCGAGCCCGGGCGCTGACCTCACTGGGGCTCACTGGACCTCGCCGAGTCCAACGGGGCGCGGGTGTCGCACCGGCGCCGAATCCCCCCTATCAGTTCCATACGATGGGCCGCAACCCCAGTGGGGTTGCGGCCCATCGTCCTCGCTACGCGGTGGGGGCCTCAGCCTGCAAGGAGTGTTGGTGTGAATCACAGGGGATGTGGTGGGGCCGCATTGCCTCTGCTTTCATTTTTCCAGGTAGTGGCCATTATCTTGGGTGCAGCACTTTGCGGAACGTAGTTCGGACTTGTGAATATGTACGGGCTCTGAGGCTTGCGCTGCGGCGAAGCGGGAAACGAAAAATGAATAAATCTGAGCGAAACAGGAGAATATTCTGAGAGTTTGGCTTGGGTGTCTCATGTCTGTCCTCTGCCGGATACAGTGGAGTGACGATCCGTCGAAAGTCGTCCCTCGGACATGGCCGGTCGGTGTCGTCACCCCGCACTGCGCGGGGCTGTCTCAACCGTCTTCGCCCTACTCGTCCTCACTGTCCGTACCTGTCCGCCCTCATTCAGGCTGCCGTGGCGCTCCTCGACCACGGTGCCTGAGTGTCCGGCTCGGATCGCCCGTGCGTGCTCACGCATTCTTGGTGCCGCTACTCCCATGACCCAACTCAGATACGAACCGCGACATTTCCACCAGCATCGTTTTCCGCGACTGCGGACCGCTAACGCTGCTGCGACCCTGGGGGTCGTCGGCGTGGTGACGGCGGTGCTGCCCTGGACCGGCTGGCCTGTGGAGGTCACCATCGGCGTTCTGGTCGTCACGGTCCTCATCGGTCTGGGGCTGATCACGGCGCCGCCCACCCGGGCGCTCAAGCGCGGTGGCATCGCTCCGGGTGCCCGCTGGCACTGGGGCGCGGCGATGCTCCTGGGAATGTCCCCGGCGATCCTGCTGGGCCTGAGCTTCCCCGTCGTCTCCCAGAAGATGGCCGCCAGCACGGTGAGCGGCACGGGTCTGCCGGTCATCGTCCTGAGTGTGTCAGTGGCGGTGCCGTGGCTCAGCCAGATCATCGGCACCCCCGTCTACCGGCTCCTGGGTGACTCCATCGGCCGCGGTCCGCGGGCGGTGCTGGAGCGATACTGCTCCATCTGGCCGGCACTGTTCCTGTGGGCGCTCGTGCCCACGGCGCTGGAGATCCTCGTCGTGGCCGCCGTGACCGGCTGGAACCCGCACGTCCTGGGCGTCCATACCGCTCTGCTCCTCCTGCACGTCGTCTTCGTCCAGTCGCTCATCGTCGCCGACGTCGCCGGGCGACGCCGCCTGTGGTCGGTGGGTTGGCTCTGCTACGCCGTCGCACTCGTCGCCGAGCCCACCTGGTGGTACCTGCCCCCGCTGGTGGGAGCCCTCAGTCAGCTCCTGTCCATGGGACGCTCCCTGGGCAGGATCCTGCGGCCCCGTGGGGTCGCCACCGGCATCCTCGTGCAGGACATGCTCCGGGGTGCGATCCTGGGGGGAGTGCTGTGGTCGGACAAGTTCTTCCTCTTCCTGGGCGCCGGTCGCGACTTCGACGTGGCGCTGGTCTACCTGTGCCTCCAGCCCGCCGTCGTCGCCTACTGCTACTACTTCGCGGTCACCGCGCCGCGGGTCAACACCGAGATCGCCCTGTTTCAGACGGTTCTCAAGCGTGAGGGCATGGCCAGCCTGCGCGACCGGGGGCGCACGCTGCGTCGGCTGCTGGACGCCAGCCTCATTCGTGCCTGCGTCGTCGGGGCCGCCGGTGTCATCATCGTCGTCTGCTCCATGGCGCTCATGTCCCCCGAGCAGGTTCCGCTGGTCCTCGAGGTGTGCCTCTCCTCGACCCTGTTCACGGTGCTGACGCTCCTGAGCTACGAGATCGACCACATCGGTGACTCGACCACTGCCCTGCTCCTGTCCGGCATCCACGTGGTGATCGCCGCGGCCCTGCTGCTGAAGCTGGCTGATGCCGACGCCTACCTGCCGCTGGCCGGCGTCGACCTGGTGCTGTGTGCGCTGGGGCTGCTGCTCTACCGCAAGCGGTGGGCCGCGCCCGAGTACTCCTTCTTCTGGGGAAAGGCCATGTCCTGGTGAGCTCGTCATCCTCCTTCCGTGCCCGCCTGGAGAGCCTTCCGCTGCGCTACTCGGCACCGGCCGGTGGCTACGCCCCGATGCCCAGCCCCGACGACGCGCCCGGCATCGGTGACCGGGGTCAGGAGAACGGCCCCAGGGTCAAGGTCGGCCCCGATGGCTATGGCGTCGTCGTCACCACCGGTGGGGCCAGCGCCCCGAGCGGCCCCTCAGCCGCCACCCCTCCGCCGGATCGTCCACCATCCTGCCCGCCACGCCGCCGGCCAGTGAGTCGGCCTCCACTCCGGAGGTTCCTGCCTCGCCGATCTTCGGCGTCGTCCAGGCCCCGGCCCCCGCCGGCTACGGCGTGGTCCAGCCGCGTCCCAAGAGCCCGGAGCCATCCTCCTCGGGGAGCCCCGACGTCCTGGACTCCCCGATCTTCGGTGCTGTGAGCTCGGCTGCGTCGGCCGCCTCCGCGTCATCGCCGGTGGAGCCGGCCGCACCCCGCTCCGCCGCCTCGCCGGCCCCCGATGCCACCGGCGCCGCCGCCCCGGTACAGTCCGCACCCCCGGTACACGGCAAGCCCTCGGCCCCCGCCGAGTCGATCCCTGCAGGAGCCGGACCGACCGGAGCCCCAGCAGCCCCCACACCCTGCGCGGCCCCCCGCCCCCACGGCCATCGCCTGGGAGTCCGTGGCCTCGGCCGCCTCTCACGCCGCCGCGATCCCCCTGTCCCAGCAGGTCGCCGAGGAGGAGACTGACGACGAGGAGGCCCCCGCCGGTGCGGCCGAGCTGCTTCGGCTCTCCGAGCAGCCGGAGCCTGAGGCCGGTGCCCGGGCCCTGCCCGACGGCGTCCCCGAGGACGGCGTGTACGCCGACGTCGACGTCGCCATCGTCATGGAGTCCACCTACCCCTACCTCAAGGGCGGGGTCTCCGCGGTGGTCCACGACATCATCACCGGCAACCCGGACCTCACCTTCGGGATCATCCACATCACCTGGGACTCCCACGCGCCGCTCAAGGACCTCTACGGCATGCCGGACAATGTCGCCTGGGTGAGGGTCCTCTACCTGTCCATGGAGGAGCACCAGGAGGACTTCCTGCGTGCCCGCCCGCGCGACCTGCGCATGAACCGCCGCCAGCGCCGCGAGCTGTCCCGGCGCATCCTGGGCGCCATGCTCTCCCTGGCCCAGGACGGCCAGACCGAGCCGCTGTGGGACATCATCAGCGAGGGCCTGAGCGCCTCACGCCGCTACCCGGTCTGGGCGATCCTGGGCACGCGCGAGTTCATGGAGGCCTACCACGACATGATGCCGGACCTGGGGATGTCGATGACCGACGTCTTCTGGTGCCTGCGCGACTTCTTCTCCTTGGCCTACGCGGTCCTGGCCGAGCCGGTCCCGCGCGCCCAGGTCTACCACGCCCACACCACCGGCTACGCCATGCTGCTCGGCGTCAACGCCGCCCGCGAGCACGGTACCAAGGTGCTGCTGACCGAGCACAACCTCTACGTGCGCGACACCGTCAACACCCTCCTGGAACGCAGGCTGGACCTCAACATCAGGCTCACCGACTACCGCACCTTCGACGTCACCGGCCGCGAGCGCATGTGGATGGCCTGGTGGCTGGAGATGGGGCGCCTGTGCTACCCCTACGCCTACGCCTCCACCTACCTCTACCCGCGGGCCATCACCGAGGCCAATGAGCTCGGCGGCGACGCCGGGCGCGCCATCGTCATCCCCAACGGCATCGTCACCTCGGAGTTCGACGCCTCCTACGCCGCGCGCCTGGCCGCCATCGAGGAGATCAAGAAGGAGGGCGCGGACAAGCACCTGTGGAAGCTGGTGTACATCGCCCGCGTCGTGCCCATCAAGGGCCTGCTGGACATGATCGACTCGGTGCGCCTCATGGTGGACCGGGGCCTGAACATCCACCTGGACGTGTGCGGGCCCACCGAGCACATGCCCTCCTACTTCGAGCAGTGCCTCACCCGCATCGTCGAGCAGGGCCTGGAGAGCGTCATCACCATCCGCGGGACCGTCAAGGTCCGCGAGCTCCTGCCCGAGTTCGACCTGTTCGTCCTGCCCAGCTACAACGAGGGCCTGCCGGTCGTCTCCCTGGAAACCATGGGCGCCGGCATCCCCACGGTGAGCACCGACGTCGGCGCCGTGCGCTCCGTCGTCGAGGACATGATCGTCACCGACGACGGACAGACCTGGGACCCCTGCGGCATCATCATCGAGCCCGGCGACCCCACCGTCATGGCGGACAAGGTCCAGGAGGTCATCAGCGACGTCGATCTCTACGAGCGTCTGAGCCTCAACGCCCGCGGCCGAGTGGAGGCGGCCTACGACCTGGTCAAGGTCAACGCCTCCTACAACAAGATCTACCGTCAGGGCGGCGCTGGTGAGCAGGCCGGCGCCCGCGCCGACCAAGGAGGAGCATGAGGAGCAGCACCGGCGGCGTCGGCGCCTGGATCCGTTACGGAAACCCGCTCGAGCCCGGGGAGCTGGACTTCGCGATCGCCCACTACCGGGCCGCGATCCTCCAGCCCTGGGAGACCGAGGCAGCAGCCCGCCTCAAGGAGGCGCGACCGGACATGACGGTCCTGGCCTACCGGTGCCTGTCCTCCACGCGAGACTTCGAGCCGGACTCCATGCGCGCCTCCGGGCTGTCCTACCGCGAGGCCCGACGCCGCGGCTGGCTCGCCAGGCGTGACAACGGCGACCTGGTCGAGTGGAACACCTACCCCGGCCACTTCCAGGCCCGTGTGTGGGACCCCGACTACCGCGCCCGCTGGGTGGAGGAGGTCTGCCAGGCCACCGCTGAGACCGCCTTCGACGGCGTCATGGCGGACAACGACGTCTTCGACGACTACTACGGCCTGGACCTCCCCCCTGGACGGAATCGCCGACACCGCCGCCCTGCGCGCCGAGCTGAACATCTTCGTCGACCAGGCCGGTGCCGGCCTCAACGGCGTCGGCAAGATCCTCATCCCGAACGTGGCCGAGGCCCGCCGGGAACCCGGCCGCTGGGAGCGCCACTCGGCCTGGGGTGGTGGCTTCGACGAGTGCTGGCTGGGCTGGGGGACCATCACCTCTTCGATGAGGCCACGGCCCTGGCCCAGATCCACGAGCTGCGCGGGGCCGGGCCTGTCCATCGTGCGCACGCCCGACGGCGGGGGCGGCGGCTCCATGTCCGGTGCCCGCACGTCCCCCGGCCTCTACGGGCTGGCGGCCTTCTGGGTCTTCGGCGGAGGGGAGGGCGCCTACACGGCCACCGGTCACGACGACTACTCGCGCACCCCCTGGTTCCCCGCCCTCGACGCCGACCTGGGGCGCCCGCTGGGACGGCCCCGGAGGACCTCGGGGCGCCTGGGTGCGCGAGTTCGAGGGCGGCGTGGCCGCCGTCGCGCTCGGCGAGGGAGGGAGGCGGCACCGTGCGTCTCCCGGCGGGCCTCAGGTCACCGGGGCCCACCGGGGACCCGGACGGTGAGGCGCTGGCTCTGGAGGTGCGCCTCAGCGCGCATCGTGGGATGATTGCCCTGCGTGCCTGAGTCATGACCCGGTCCGGCTCGTGCGAGATCCGATAATGGGACTAAAGACCTGTCAAACGTTAGTCATGTTGGGTGGATCATTGACCTGCTTGACTTCCTGAGATCCCCGCCGTCCCGTACAGCGTTCTCTCGGGCAGGAAGTGCGGCGTCCGTCTCGGGCGGCGTCGACAGAGTTCCACAGGGCCCAGGACAAGGATGACCTATGGCACAGACTTCCCAGAATAGCGCGGCGGACATCGCGCACAAGCCCATGATGAGCACTGCTCAGATCCTGCTGATGAACGTCGGATTCTTCGGCATCCAGTACTCCTTCGGCATGCAGCAGAACGCCATGTCGCCCATCTACCAGTTCCTCGGGGCTTCCGCTGACGAGATCCCCATCCTCAATCTGGCCGGACCCGTCACCGGCCTGCTCGTCCAACCGCTCATCGGGGCGCTCTCGGACCGGACCTGGAGCGAGAAGTGGGGACGCCGTAAGCCCTTCTTCCTGATCGGGGCCGTCGGCTGCTCCGTGTTCCTGTTCCTCATGCCCTTCGTCACCGCCGTGTGGATGGCGGTGCTGTGCCTGTGGCTGCTGGACGCCTCGAACAACACGGCCATGGAGCCCTACCGGGCCTTCATCGGCGACCGCCTGCCCTCCAAGCAGCTCGCCAAGGGCTTCCTCGCCCAGTCCCTGTTCATCGGCGCCGGCTCGGCCCTGGCCGCCGGGACCCTCGTCGTTCTGGAGAAGACCCTGGCGGGCGCCACCGCCGCCGGCATCCCCTACTGGGTCTTCGGCGCCTTCATGGTGGGCTCGGTGTGCTCCATCGGCTCGGTGCTCATCTCGGTGCTCTCCACCAAGGAGCTGCCGCCCACGCCGGAGGGCTTGGTCGAGCTCGAGCGCAAGAAGCGGGAGGAGGGCCCCTTCGGCTTCGTCAAGGACATCGGCGTCGCCATCGTCGAGATGCCCCGCGGCCTGAAGAAGATGGCCCTGGTCTACCTCTTCCAGTGGTACGCCATGAACGTCTTCTGGCAGTACCTGGGCCTCATGTGCGCCGTCACCTACTTCGGCGTGAACCTGTCCGACCCGGGGTACGCCAAGACCGAGGCCTTCAACAACGCCTCCGGCTTCGCCACCGGGCTCATGGTCGCCTACTACGTCTCCTGCACGGTCGTCGCCCTCTTCCTGGCGCGACTGTCCAACCGCATCGGCCCCAAGCACGTCCACACCGCGGCGCTGTGCCTCGCCGCCGTCTGCCTGGTCCTGCTCACCCGCATCGGCAGCCCCGGCCACACCGCGGTCCTCTACTGCCCATGATCGGCATTGGTGTGGCCTGGGCTTCTATTACGGGCGTACCCTACATCATGGCCATTGAGATGATCCGCAAGGAGCGCCGAGGCGTCTACATGGGCGTTATCAATATGATGATCGTCATCCCCCAGTTCATCCAGACCCTCACCTTCGGTCCCATTTACAAGCACCTGCTCGGCGATCACCCGGTCAACGCCATGCTCTTCGTCGCAGTCTTCCTCGTCATCGCCGGTCTGCTCATCGAGTGGATCGACACCGTCAAGGACGCGGACCCGCGGGTGCGCGCCGCCGCCGTGTCCGCCACTGAGACTGCCGTGGCCTGACCGGGTGCCCCACGAAAGGATGTCATCCGTGACCTATACCACCATTGTCGCCGGAGTCGGCGATGTCGAGGCGAACACCCACGTCATCGATCGCGCCTGCGAGATGGCTCGCCTGTGCGACGCCGCTCTTCTCCTCGTCGCCGGCTTCGACCCCGTCTCGGCGCGGGACAAGGCTCGCATCAACGAGTTTGCCCCCGTCGCCGATGTGCGGGTCGGGCTCACCGAGGACCAGGCCTACGCCGTCGTCGAGAAGGCGCGTGATACCGCCGTTGAGCGCGGCGTCGCCCTCGCCCAGGGCGTCGTCGTCGAGGGCACGGCGGTCGATGCCGTCACCCTCGTCACCTTGGAGACCGAGGCGGACCTCGTCATCGTCGGATCCAAAGGCGTCGATTCGCTGTTCGGCCGCATCTTCGGAGCCGTCTCCGTCCAGGTGCTCCGCAAGTCGAAGTGCGACGTCCTCGTCGTCGTTCCCTAGTCGCCGGATAGACGTCGGACGCACGCGTCGGATCCTGCGCGATCGGACCGGCGGCGGATGCCCGCCACGCGGAAGTGTGGCGGGCATCCGCCGCCATGTTTTGAGGTTCTTCGTGTGTGAGGGCGTGGTCGGGGTGAGCGGGTGCCGGTGGTTCGGCGTCTCGGGGTCCTGCGCGGTCGTACTCGGCGTCGCGTGGTCGCACCCCCGACGGCGGGCGCGGTCGTACCTGGAGGGCGCTCTCAGGGCCTACGACCGCGCGGCTTCTGCGTACGACCGCGTGCGCTGAGGGGTACGACCACGCGGTTTTACGTACGACCGGGTGGGATCGCGTACGACCACGTACCCCGAGACCCCGACGAGGAAAGCCCCGCACGACCCCATCCCCGACGACACGAAGAACCCGTGTTTGAGCGAGTTGTCGTAACTCCTGTGATACGTGGGGCCGGGCTGGGCGCATGGCGACGCTGGAGCTGCCCGCAGGCCTGGTCCTGCCCGGCCCCACAGGGGCGCCCGACGGCGAGCCCCTGCCCACCCGCATCACTCTGCCGGGCCACACCGGCCTGCTGGCGCTGCGCCCTTAAAGCCCCCGGGGCCGGCCCCGCGCAGCCCTGTTCGCGGCTGGATGAGTCGCCTTCAATATGGGACCGAGGTCACATAGAGTGCTTGGCGTGCGCCTGCGCGTGCACGGAGTCCCTAGTTCCACAAGAACCGAAAGAGGCAAGGATGCCCAAGTACGTGTACCGCTTCAGCGAGGGTGACAAGGACCAGAAGGATCTCCTGGGAGGCAAGGGGGGCGAATCTTGCGGAGATGACCCGCCTGGATCTCCCCGTTCCCCCCGGCTTCACCATCACCACTGACGCCTGCCGCGCCTACCTGGCCAGCGGCGAGGTCCCCGAGGAGCTCTCGGTCCAGGTCACCACCGCCCTGCGTGGAGTCGAGGAGGAGCTGGGGCGTGAGCTCGGCGCGGCCGAGGACCCCCTGCTCGTCTCGGTGCGAAGCGGAGCCAAGTTCTCCATGCCCGGCATGATGGAGACCGTCCTCAACATCGGCCTCAACGACGTTTCCGTCAAGGGCCTGGCCGCCGCCAGCTCCGACGAGCGCTTCGCCTGGGACTCCTACCGCCGCCTCATCCAGATGTTCGGCAAGACCGTCCTGGACATCGACGGCGACCACTTCTCCGACGCCCTGGATGCCAAGAAGGCCGCGCGGGGCATCTCCATGGACTACGAGCTTCCCGTGGACGCCCTCCAGGAGCTGGTGGAGGAGTACAAGGCCATCGTCAAGGAGCACGCGGGCATCGACTTCCCGCAGGACCCCCGCGCCCAGCTGGACATGGCCACCGAGGCCGTCTTCCGCTCCTGGAACACCGAGCGCGCCCACATCTACCGGCGCCGCGAGAAGATCCCCCACGACCTGGGCACCGCGGTCAACGTGTGCACCATGGTGTTCGGCAACATGGGGGAGACGTCCGGCACCGGCGTGTGCTTCACCCGCGACCCCTCCACCGGGCGCACCGGCGTCTACGGCGACTACCTGGTCAACGCCCAGGGCGAGGATGTCGTCGCCGGCATCCGCAACACCTGTCCCTGGCGGACCTCGAGCGCCTGGACAAGGTCTCCTACGACGAGCTGCGCTCCATCATGCGCCGCCTGGAGACCCACTACCGCGACCTGTGCGACATCGAGTTCACCATCGAGCGCGGCAAGCTGTGGATGCTCCAGACCCGCGTGGGCAAGCGCACGGCCGCAGCCGCCTTCCGCGTGGCCACCCAGCTCGTCGACGAGAAGCTCATCACCATGGACGAGGCCCTCACGCGGGTCTCCGGTGAGCAGCTCACCCAGCTGATGTTCCCCCAGTTCGACGACGACTCCAGCCGTGACCCGCTCACCTGTGCCATGCCCGCCTCCCCGGGCGCCGCCGTGGGCTACATCGCCTTCGACAACGACGAGGCCGTCTCCCGCGCCGAGAAGGGCGACTCCGTCATCCTCGTGCGCCGCGAGACCAACCCCGACGACCTGCCCGGCATGGTCGCGGCCGCCGGCGTGCTCACGGCCCGCGGCGGCAAGACCAGCCACGCCGCCGTCGTCGCCCGCGGAATGGGCAAGACCTGCGTGTGCGGCGCCGAGGCCCTCGAGGTCGACGCCGCCGCCAAGACCCTTCGCGTCGCGGGGCGTGATGATGTCCTCACCAGTGAGGACATCATCGCCATCGACGGCACCACCGGCGAGGTCTTCCTCGGCGAGGTGGGCGTCGTCGACTCCCCGGTCATGACCTACCTGCGCCGCGGCCTGACCGAGGCGCTCGACGCGGCCGGCGACGACGACACCCGCGAGCTCGTCACTGCCGTGGACCGCCTCATGCGCCACGCCGATGGGGTCCGCCGCCTCGAGGTGCGCGCCAACGCCGACACCCCCGATGACGCCCGCCACGCCATTCACCGCGGCGCCCAGGGCGTGGGCCTGTGCCGTACCGAGCACATGTTCCTGGGTGAGCGCAAGCAGTTCGTCCAGAACCTCATCCTGGCCTCCTCCGACGCCGAGCGCGAGGCCGCCCTGGCCGCCCTCCTGCCGCTGCAGAAGGGCGACTTCATCACGATGTTCGAGACGATGAACGGCAAGCCCATGACGGTGCGCCTCATCGACCCGCCGCTGCACGAGTTCCTGCCGGACCTGACCGAGCTGAGCGTCAAGGTGGCCCTGGACCGCGAGCGCGGCGAGCTGGACCCGGCCGACGAGGAGCTCCTGGCCGTGGTGCGCAAGAACCACGAGTCCAACCCGATGCTCGGCCTGCGCGGGGTCCGCCTGCTGCTGACCATGCCGGGCCTCATCGAGCTCCAGGTGCGCGCCATCGCCGAGGCCGCTGTCGAGCGCCTCAAGGCCGGCGGCGACCCGCACCCCGAGATCATGATCCCGCTCGTCGGGTCGGTGCGTGAGCTCCAGCTGGCGCGCGAGCGCGTGGAGCACGTGCTGCAGGAGGTCTCCCAGGCCTCCGGCTACGCGCTCGACTTCCCGGTGGGCTGCATGATCGAGCTGCCGCGCGCGGCCGTCACCGCCGCCCACGTCGCTGAGGAGGCCGACTTCTTCTCCTTCGGCACCAACGACCTGACCCAGACCACCTGGGGCTTCTCGCGCGACGACGTCGAGGGATCCTTCGTGGGCCGCTACATCGACGACGGCATCTTCGGGGTCTCGCCCTTCGAGACCATCGACGCCGACGGCGTGGGCGGCATGGTGCGCCTGGGCGTCGAGGGCGGTCGCTCCACCAAGCCGACGATGAAGATGGGCGTGTGCGGCGAGCACGGCGGCGACCCCGAGTCCATCGGCTTCTTCCACCGTGCGGGCCTGGACTACGTCTCCTGCTCGCCCTTCCGTGTGCCGGTGGCCCGCCTGGAGGCCGGGCGCGCGGCCGTCGAGGACAAGGCCGACTAGAACCGAGTAGGCCCAGGACGCACTGATCGGGCTGCACCGCCTGGGGGCCGGCCGACTCAACCCGAGGGGGATGAGCCGGCCGGCCCCGGCGTCTGCAGTGCATGGGCCGAGGGCCGGGCGGGGACCTGGGTGTGGAGCCGGCGGTCAGTCGCGGTTCATGAGCACGTGGGCGAAGCGCGCCGTCTGGGAGGGCTTGAGGTCGGGCAGGTAGGCCCGGGCGATGGCGATCCCCACCGTGGGCAGGTCCACCAGGTCGGGAACCGCCAGGTACATCGGCACCGCGCGCGGCTTGAACTTGCGCTTGTAGGCGTGCAGGGAGCCGAAGCCGTAGGCCGGCTCCAGCACGGAGGCCAGCAGGTTCAGGAGCGGGTCGAAGGGTGAGGAGGCGCCGCCGTCGGCCGGGGCGGAGCGGGTCAGCGGCGCCCCGGACAGGGACAGGATCTCCAGGCCCTCGGCCTGGGCGTCCTGAGCGGCGCGCCCGATGAGGTACTCCATGACGGGGCGGAAACCGCCCTCACGGCGTCGCATGAAGTCCAGGGTCAGGCCGATGACGCGCCCGTCGCGGTAGACCGGCAACCAGGAGGTGACGCCCTGGACGGTGCCGTCGGCGTCGACGGCCAGCAGCAGGCGCGTCTCAGCGTCGTCGAGCTCGGCCAGGCCGCCCAGGGTGAACCCCATCTCCGGCAGCGGCTTGTCACTGGCCCAGGCCTGGGAGATGGCCCGGATCTGGTCCCGCCGACCGGCCGGGCAGTCGCGGAAGGTGGTCCATACCGCCTCGATGCCCTCCTTCTTGGCGTGGTTGAGGGCGGTGCGCACGTCCTGGTAGGCCTTGCCGCGGAAGGCCAGGTCCGGCAGGTCCAGGACGGCCTCCTCGGCCACCTGCAGGATCGTCCAGCCCATGGCCCGGGCGGCCTCCATCGCCGGGGCGTGCACCGAGTAGAGGGCCGGGATGAGTCCGGCGTCGGTGGCGAAGTCGGCGAAGTCGCGCACCGCCTGGTCCACATCGGCGTCATCGGCGGCGGGATCCCCGACCGTCAGGGGCGACGTCGCGGTTGGGCCGGTAGGAGAAGCCGGCTGTGCCCGCCTCGTTGACCCAGGCCTCGTTGCCCTCCCAGGTGAGCATCCACCCCAGGGTCCCGGCGCCTCGGCTGCGCACCAGGTCGATGAGCTCCTCACGGTCGGAGACCCGGGTGCGGGCGGGAGCGGACTGGGCCAGCCACACCCACAGGATCGTCAGGAGCCACACCAGGACCGGCACCCAGGCGGTGAGCAGGTAGGCCAAGGGGGTCATGGGCTCGACGATCAGGCCCATGATGCCGCCGGTGCTGATGGGCAGCAGGTAGGACACGTAGGTCTCCAGCAGGGCGGACCAGGTCGCGTAGGGGGAGAAGTCCTGGGACATGAGCAGGCCCCCGACGACGGTCAGGACCGCCCCACCGACGAGGGTCAGGACCCAGGCGACGACGGCGCGGCGGATGACGCCGGGGCACGACCCCAGGGTGAAGCGGCTTCTTTTCCACACGACGAGACTGATGACCACGATGTTGAGCAGCAGGGGCACCAGCAGGTGCCCCGAGCGCAGCCAGCTGTGCAGGAGCCGGGCCGTGGTGGTGGGAGCGGACTCGGGCAGCTGCTCACCGATCTTCTCCACCAGGGCGAACAGGGCCGCGCAGGCCCCCAGGAACATCTGGAGGGCGATGGTGCCGTGGGCCGCTGAGCGGCGTCCACGGCGCAGTCCGTCGGCCAGGACCAGCTGCAGGAGCGCCGGCATGCACATCAGGAGCTGCTCGACGGGGTAGATGACCGTGTCCTTGGGAAGGATGGCGGGGGTCAGGCCGTAGCGGGCATCGGCCAGGGGACCGGCGGCGTTGCTCACCACCGCCAGGGGCGCAGCTCACGGCCCAGCAGGCCACCAGGAAGGCCACGAGCTCGCGCTCCACGCGCCGGGGCAGCTCCTGGGAGGGGCCGACTGCTGCCCACGTTCCAGGACGACGCCCATGATGAGGGCCGATGATGCCGGCTCCCAGGCGGGCCAGAGCTCCCACGGTTCCGGTCACGGCGGCCGAGACGATGAGGACGGCGAACATCGCCAGGCGCGTGCGCCGCCGCCAGGACGGGCGCATGACGCTGGTGGAGGCCGTCACCAGGCCGGCGGTGGGCAGGCTGATGCCCTGGATCGGGGCGTGAATGAGGTAGGGGCGACCAGGCGTCCCACACGCGGCCGATGAGGGGTAGAGCGCCTGGGCCAGGACGATCCCCCTGCGGAGGAGACGGCGGCGGTGGCCAGCCACCGTCGCGTGCCCAGGAGCCGCTCCAGCAGCACGCCGATGGACAGCAGCATGAGGCTGCCGGTCACTGGCAGCAGGTGGCCGGGGACGGCCCAGGCGGTCAGCAGGGTCCACACCCGTTGGGGCTGGTGGATGTAGGCGGACAGGGGCGATCTGTCCCTGGGGTCCCCAGGGCAGGGAGGACGATGCCGATGATGAGGGTCAGTGCGGCGCAGGTGGTCGCTGCCGGTGCCGGGGCCAGCCAGGTGCGTGTGGCCCGCCAGGCTCGACGTGCGTAGGCGCTCAGATGCGAGGGCTGCGGCGCGGGGGCCGGCGACGAGGATGACGGTGATGGGGTGGAGGAGGACGCCGGGGAGGGCGCGATCTCGGGTGCGTCCGGTGGAGTCGTGGTGGACGAGACCGACGGCATGAACGCTCCTCAGACGGTAGGTGATGGGAGGCTGGTGATGCGAGAGGGGGTGGGAGGGCTCCCCGGCGGGAGCCGGTCAGCCGACATTCTTATCCACTTGCCCGGGCGTCCTCATCCACCTCGAGGTGGCGGCAACCATGAGACCGGTCTCTCAAGCATCGGGACAACTCGAGGAGATAACCTTGATCTGGCCGTTTTCCCGCAGTTTTCTCACTGTGCACGGGCCGATGTGTTGGGGCGACGGCCCACTCTTCGTTGCCATCATGAGATAGTCTGCCGTGTGCCGGCGGTCGTGACAGGATGGCTGGGCACTGTGTTCGTGGGTGACTCTACTGTGAGCCGCCCATGCGCGTGTCCATCTGTGCTGGGGGCCATCGCGGAGCAGGACGATGAGGAAAGGCGGCCCCATCCATGGCCATGTACGAGCTCGACGGCAACCACCTCCTGCCCGTGCGCCTGGGTCGCTCCGCTGACGCCATCACCCTGTCCCGCAGCCTGGTCGCCATTCAGCGACAGATCGTCGACGTCCTGCGCCGTCCGCTCTTCCCCCTGTCGTGGGAGGAGCTCGACGCCGGAGCGAGCCTGACCGCCCTGGACGCCACCGGGCAGGTCGTCGTCGTCGAGGTCCTGGAGAGCGTCGACTCCGCGGGGCTGCTGGCCGCCATGTCGCGTCTGACCCAGGCCGCCACCGCTGGTCGCCGCGAGATCGCCAGCAGGTACGCGGGCGGGCTGGGGGCCTTCAGCGAGGACTGGAACGAGTTCCGCGAGGCGATGCCCGCCCAGGTCGAGGCCGGACCGCGACTGACGATCCTGAGTGCCTCCCTGGAGCCCGACGTCGTCGGAGGGCTGGGAGTGCTGGCCTCCTCCGGGCTGGAGATCCACGAGGTGGATGTGCGCATCGTGGACGAGTCCCGCATCGTCGTCGTGGTGGAGAAGATCTCCGGGATGGACGTGGCCGCCGGGGGGCCGCTGCTCGTGGCCCGTGCGCCCCGCCCGGCCCTGGCCGGTTCCGCCGGTCCGGCAGGCACCGCCCCCGCCGCCGGCTCGAGCGGCTCGCGTGCCATCGATGCCGCTGAGCAGGCCGAGCACATGAGCCCGGTCACCGGCCCCATCGAGATCGTCATGTCCCCCGAGCCGGCGCACGCGCCCGACGGCGAGGGCGCCGGCGATGATGGCGCCGCCATTCCGGCCGGAGCCTTCGCCGCGACAGGTGCCGCCGATGCGCTCTCCGAGCTGTTCGAGCCGGTGGCCGTGACCGCCGAGCAGCCCCAGGTGCATGCGCTGTCCTCTCAGGGTGGGGCCGGGGCCCGGCCCGAGGATCCCGGGCGAGGCGGGCGGCACTCCGCCTGCCGGGGAGGCGCGCCCCGAACCGGGTGAGGGGGCGCCGACGGCCCCGCCGGCGCCCCCACGTCGTCCTTGCCGCCACAGAGAACCCGTCCACGGGTGCCGACGACGACACCGCGGCCGGTGCCTCCCGCGTCGCCGAGGCCGACCATGAGGCCGCGGAGAGCCGCTCTGAGCCAGGCCCGGAGGCCTCCGTCGGCGCTTCTCAGACTCCTGCCGCATCCGGCCCTGCTGACGGTCCCGGCGACTCCGACCACGACACCGGCGACCACGACGTCGCCAGTAGTGCCGGTAGCGCCGGCCATGTCGGACGGGACCTGGCCGGCATTCTCGGTGGGGACACCATGACGGTTCCCGCCGCCCTCGCTCCGGGTGGCGAGCCCGCTCGCGCCGCCGGCCATGGCCGTCACTCCGGCTCCTCCGATGACACCAGTGGCACCGGCGCCGAGGAGCGGGCAGTCGCCGCCCTGGCCGGAGGCGTCGACATCCTCGGCGGGAGAGGCCTGTCCGGGGGGAGCAGTTCAGTGGCGTCGGCCGGCTCAGTGCCTTCCGACGCTCCGCTCGCCGCCGCGGCACCCGGTGGCGCAGCCACCCCTCATGCCTTGGCAGGCGACTCCGGGGCGACTGATGCCCAGGGCGAGGGCGACCCCCGTACCCGTATGGGACGGCGCTCGCGGGTGGCTCAGCCACTGTCTGCGCAGGACGCGGCCTCGGCATCGCCTACCTCGCACGCCGCGACCTCGCCCGCAGAGGAGCCAGGAGCCTCCGAGACCGCCGGGGGCTCTGTCCGGGCCGCGGAGGCCTGGTCCACCGTGGCCCCCAACAAGACCCGCACGGAGGCGCCCACCGGCTCGGTGCCGCTCGTGTCCTGGGAACCACTGCGCGGGTCGGCCGACGCGCTCGACCCGGTGGCCGAGGCGCTGGGCGGGGACCCCTCGAAGTCCCTCCTGGTCCAGGAGACCGCTGAGCTGGCGGCCGTGGCGGCCTCGCTCGGCAAGCCGACCCAGCTCATCTGGCAGCGGCTGCGCCGAGGCATCTACCACGAGGCGACCCTGTCGGTGGAGGGAGTCATCACCCTGTCCGACGGCCGCTCCTTCACCGACCCGACATCAGCCGCCAACGCCGCCCAGAACGTCACCGACGCCGACGGCTGGCGCGTGTGGCGCGTAGGGGTGCACGGCGCCCACCTGGGTGACCTGCGCGACAACCTAGCCGACAGCGGCCTCTGAACACCCTGGCCCGGGCAGCTGGCCGGGCGGGGCTCAGCGCAGCACGTAGGCGGCCATCCAGCGGCGCAGGGCGGAGAAGACCTGCTCGCGCACGGGCGGCTCGGACAGGGTGAGGTCGTGGACCCCGCCGGGGAAGCGGGCGATGGTCACCAGCTTGCCGAGCATGACGGCGCGGCGGGCGGTGGCGTCGGCGTCGATGATCGTGTCCGCGCTGCGCGACTCCGGCGTCCACGTCACCCCGAGCCGGGTGGAGGCCGCGCCCATGGACAGCACCGGGCAGCGGATGTCCAGGCCCTGGGCGACACGGTTGTGGCCCTCCATGACGGCCTGGAGCCAGCCGACGCGCACGGGTGCGGAGGGCTTGATCGACCAGGCGGGGTTGATGTCCCAGCCGGTCACGTAGGGGTCGTCGGCCCAGGCGGGATCGGGCAGCTCGCCGTCGCGCTCGGGGACCCAGCCGTCGGTGATGGAGAAGACGCGCGCCGGGTCGACCCAGCCGTCGAGGATCGACATGCGCGGGTCGCGCAGCGCCAGGGTGCGCAGGACCGGGTCGCCGACGGTGCGCACGAGTTCGGAGCCCTGGAGCGAGAGCCAGGCGGAGTTGAGGACCAGGGCGCGCAGGGCCCCCGGGTGGCGGTCGGCCCACAGGGAGGCGACGAGCCCGCCCGTGGAGTGACCGGACAGGACGAGCTCGGTCTCCCAGCCCTGCTCGGCGCGGATGGCGGACAGGGCCAGCCCCAGGTCCTCGTCGTACTCGGCCAGCGAGGTGCACCAGCCCAGCATCTGGCCCTCGCGCCAGGAGCGGCCGTAGCGGCGCAGGTCCAGGGCGTAGAAGGCCCCGCCCAGGCGGGAGATCTCGCGGGCCAGATGGGTCTGGAAGAAGTAGTCGTTCCAGCCGTGCAGGTAGAGGTAGATGAAGGTGGGGGTGGTGGGGGTGCCCGGCAGGGCGCCGGGGTCGAGGGCCGGTAGGTGGCGCACCAGGGTGGCGACGGCGCCGTCGTCCTCGTCGTCGGGCAGCAGCTCCAGGGTGCGGGCCTCGAAGCCCGGGCCCAGGAAGTCCGGTCCCCAGGCGCCCACCGGCGCGTGCTCGGTCGTTGCGTTCACGCCCCCATGATGGCACCGCAAGCCGGGAGGGGGCGCCAGGACGGTGCTCCCACTGAGTTCTCCCACTCAACCTTCCTCACTTCGACCAAAACTTCATAAACGACCCGGAGCCGCGTCGATTCTGAAGATTCTGTCGAAGTGAGGCGGGGACGGGGGGGCTGCGGAAGAATACCCTGGCTTCTTCGACACAGATCGACGCCATCACTCCTCTGCGGGTGTCCTGAGGCTCGACATGCCGTGCAGGTCGGCCGGTCGAGATGCGTGGCAGCATCGGTGGCATGAGCAGGGAAACAGTGCCTGAGCAGACCAGCACCTATGATGTCGTCGTGATCGGTGGCGGGCCGGCGGGGGAGAACGTCGCCCAGTACGCCATCAAGGGCACCGACCTGACCGCGGTCCTCGTTGAGGGCGAGCTCCTGGGTGGCGAGTGCTCCTACTACGCCTGCATGCCCAGCAAGGCTTTCCTCGTGCCTATCGAGGTCGCGGCGGCGTCCGCCAACCTCGGCGGCCTGCGCCCTGCCGAGCTGTCCGCGGTTGATCTGCTCGAGCGTCGTGACGAGTGGGTTTCCCGCTACGACGACGCTGGTCAGGTGCGTTGGGCCGAGGGCGCCGGCCTCGACGTCGTTCGCGGATGGGCTCGCCTCGACGGTGAACGGCGCGTCGCTGTGAGAACCGCTGAGGGGGAGCGGGTCCTTCGCGCCCGCCGCGCTGTCGTTCTCGCCACTGGCGCGCAGCCCGTCATGCCTGCTGCGTTCCAAGGCCTTGAGGCCTGGGACTCGCGTGACGCCACCGGCGTGCAGGAGATCCCGCAGCATCTCATCGTCGTCGGTGGCGGGGTCGTCGCCTGCGAGGCCGCCACGTGGATGTCCGCCCTGGGCTGCGATGTCACCATGCTGGTGCGTGGTCCCCGCCTCCTGTCGGCTGCGGAGTCCTTCGCCTCCCGACTCATCGAGTCCTTCACCAGCGAGGCCTCCTATGAAGGAGAATGAATGTGATTGTCAGTATCGACATCGGTGGTGCCGTCTCTAGGATGAGACCATGATCGGCGCAGGGGTTCAGGAGACTCTCTTCTTCCCGCTTCTGGGGCGGGCTCGTGCTGCGCGAAGCTGGCCGAGCTGCTTTCAGGACTCCTGGTCCGAGCGCCTGGTCTCGATGGTCTCCGCCTTCCGCCCTGGCGTCGAGGACATGGATATGGGCGAGATGCCCGCCGCCATCTACGCCTTGCGCCACCTTGCCGCCGTGACGGAGATCCGGCGCTACCTGGACACCCACCCCGAAGCCGCCGTCGTCGATCTCGGCTGCGGACTGGATCGTCTCGTTGACGAGGTCGACAACGGTCGGGCGCTGATCTACAACCTGGACTTCCCCGACGTTCTCGAGTCCCGACGCACCTGGGTCGAGCCCCATGAGCGAGAGCGGGAGCTCCCCTTCTCCTTAACCGATCATCGCTGGATGGATGAGGTCGACGCCAGCGGCGGACTGATTGCCGTGGCCTCCGGGGTCTTCTACTTCCTGGAGACCAGCTCAGTTCGAGACCTCGTCAACGCGATGTCCCACCGCTTTCCCGGCGGCCGTCTGGTCTACGACTCCGAGTCCCCGGAGATGGTCGCGATGAGCGAGCAGGCCGTCCGGGATCGAGGAATCGACGCGGCCCCATGCCCTTCCGGGTCGCCGACCCCTGCGCCGCACACACCTGGAGTCCCCGCGTCTCCCAGATCAGGGTGAACTTCGACCTGTCCTCCTACGCCGCCGATCCCTCAGCCCTTCCTGCACAGGTACTCGAGGGCTGCGCTCAGATGAGGCAGGGTCGGGCTCTCTATGAGGTCATCGCCGATTTTGCCGTCTCAGGGGAACCCTGCTGACTCATTGACCGGGGCATACTCGCCTTCCGTGACGAGGCCTGAGAGACTGGGCGCATGCGAATCGCCATCGGTGCCCCGGGCAATGGAGTCCTTCTGAAGGACGCTCTTGAGGAACGACTGGTCAAGGACGGGCGCGTGAGCGACGTCGTCGACCTGTCCGCACCGGACATCACCTACCCGGAGGTCTCCTTCCGGGTCGCCAGAGCGGTCGCCGAGGGGCGGGCCGACCGCGGTGTTCTCATCTGCGGCACCGGCGTGGGAACCGCCATCGCGGCCAACAAGGTGCCCGGGGTGCGCGCGGCGACTGCGCACGACCTGCTCACTGTGCGCGGCTCGGTGGAGAACTACGACGCCCAGATCCTGTGCATGGGGCAGAACGTCATCGCGGCCCAGCCGCCTGGGCGCTCGTCGACATCTGGCTCGACCTGCGCCACGACCCCACCAGCAGCTACGGCCCCAAGGTCGGCGAGATCGCCGCCTACGAGGCGCGCCTCCACTCCTGAAGGCGGCCCCGCGCGAGCCGCTTAACGCGGCGCGGGCCGTGCGGGAACTGCACGCGCCGGCGCGGAAACTCTGGTGTCGAAGCGTGTGCTGGCCAGACGGCGCTCGGCCCAGGTGATGGTGTCCAGCACTGCGCGGGCCGTGTACGCGCGGCGCTCTGCGCCGATCGACTCCGTCGTGAGGATCCCAGCAGCCCGGAGCGTCTCAAGGCCTCGCGTCGCCGCAGTGCGCGAGACCCCGTAGATCTGCGACGCCGTGGAGATGGTCAGGACTGGAGTGGCGGGCAGTCCCTCAAGAATGCGTGATGTCGCCGAATCACTGCGCGGGCGGCGACCGGTGCTCTCCCGGCTGGCCCATGCCTCAAGCGCGGTTGCCCAGTCGGAGCGCACGTCGTCGAGCTCGGAGGAGATCTGCTCCGCCTGGTCGCAGGCCAGCATAACCGCTTCAAGGAAGAAGGTGATCCACGCCTGTTGACCGGGGGAGGTTTCAGTCTTATCAGCGGCGTCCTCTCCCCGATAAGCGGAGAGCGCCTCGACATATCGATGACTCAGCGTCGACAGGACCAGGCTCGTCGGCAACACCATGCCGGGAAGCAGCCCCCGGCGAGTCAGTACCGTGTGGATGAGTGCCCGGCCCACGCGGCCGTTACCGTCCGTGAACGGGTGAATCGTCTCGAACTGTGCGTGGACGAGTGCCGCCTGAATGAGTGGAGCATGCGTGGCTCCGTTGAGGTACCGCAACAGGTCCTCGACCAGACCAGGAACCAGGTCCGGCGGAGGTGGCACGAAGTCCGCCTCAATGGGGTGATACGAGGATCCTCCCAGCCAGTTCTGAACCGTTCGGATTCCATGATGCTCCGGTGAGTCGGGTAGGAGACTGCGATGCAGAGCCAGTAGCCGCTCAACGTCCACCGGCGCCGTGTCATTCATCTCCTCCACGGCTGCGCGAACAAGTGTCACATTGTTGGCGACGGTGCGTGCCTGAGCGCTGAGCCCCTTGACCTCCTCATACTGGCCGAGCTCTGCCAGCGCGACCTTGTGAGCCGACGGTGCGATCCCCTCGATCCGCGATGAGGCGATCGCCTCGCTGCGTAGGAGAAACCTCGAGACGGCGGTCATGGCGGGAGAGATGGTGAGCGTGCGCACTCGTTGCTCGGCCTGGGCCGCCAGTGCCTCGATGTCAGGACTGAGTCTCAGGGTGGAGCCGCTGAGTGGGTTCGGCACGTAAGCCCGGTACTCGCCTGAGCGGCGGTCACGACGGCTCAGTCCGCTGTTGTGCGGGTTATCCCAGTGACCAATGATCCACTGCCCCACCTATCCTCCTTAACGTGTCATGTCTGAGTTTGGTGACACCTTAAGTCTTAAGGTGTCACGAATGGCTTGCTTGTGCAACGTTGGTGGCCGGTTTGCGGTCGCTGGTGGGGTGGGTCGCACAAGGCGCTGCCTTCGTGAGGAACCTCGCGCGAATGTGCATTGAGTGCAAAGCTGCACTGGGTGCAGGATGGGCGTGTGACCGGAACCGACTTGCGCGCCACCCAGGCGCAACGCACCCGCGCCGCCATCCGCGCCGCCGCGCTCACCCTGACCCGGGAGCGCGGTTACGCCGCGATGACAGTCGATGATGTCGCCGCCCTCGCCGGAGTCTCCCGGCGCACCGTCTTCAACCACTTCTCCTCCAAGGCCGACCTCCTCGTCGTCGGCCTGGAGCCCCCGGCGCCCTCGGTCGTCGAGGCCTTCGTCAACGGCTCCGGAAGCCTCCTGGAGGACCTTGGCGTCCTGCTGGCCTCCGGTGCCGAGTCCGTCGAGTCCGAGCGCGGCTGGCTCCTGTCCTTCCCGGAGATCGTGCGGGACAACCCGGAGGTGGAGCGTGCCGTTCACGAGCGGCTGCGAATCGTCGCCCAGTCCTTGGCGGAGGCCGCCGCTCGCCGGCTGGGGGGCGAGCCCGACGACCCGCGCCCCCGTGCCGTCGTCGCCCTGGCCATGGCCATCCAGCGCAGCTCTCTGGACCTGTGGTGCGGACGCTCCCACCCCTGGGAGGAACGCCGTGAGGCGGCAGTGCGCCCGGAGGTCCCCGAAGCCTCCAGGACTCCCTGGGGTCTCCGAGGCCTCAGGCCAGTGCTCCCAGGCCCGATTGGTCGACGCCGTCCGCGCGATGGCCGAGGCGATCTCCGAGGTCGTCGCCCCACCCCGATCCCAGGCATCAGCCTCCACAGCTCCCGGTGACTCGACGCCGTCGGGCTCGCCGGGATAGTCGCGTGTGCGGCTCTCCCAATCCTTCTCACCGGCTCACTGAAGCGACCTTCCATTCCTCGCCCTCAATCGACAAGGCCACACTCATGACTCAACGCACCTCGACGCCGGCCTCCGCCGGCTCAGCCCTCCACGAACCGGGGGCGGACTTCCACCCCGACCGCCGCTTCTGGGCGGTCTACGCCTCGCTCCTGGTGGTCATGTTCCTGTCCGCCATGGACCAGACGATTGTCGGCACGGCCCTGCCCACCATCGTGGGCGACCTCGGCGGCGCCGCCCACATGGCCTGGATCCTGACCGCCTACACCCTGGCCATCACCGTGGCCATGCCGGTCTACGGCAAGCTCGGCGACCTCGTGGGCCGCAAGAACCTCTTCCTGGTGGCCATCGCCCTGTTCCTGATCGGCTCGGCCCTGTGCGGCACCGCCGACTCCATGACCCAGCTCATCATCTACCGCTTCATCCAGGGGCTGGGCGGCGGCGGCCTCATGATCTCCTCCCAGGCGATCACCGGCGACCTCATTCCGCCGCGCGTGCGCGGCACCTACATGGCCCCCATGGGAGCCATGTTCGGCGTCGCCTCCATCCTGGGGCCCATCATCGGCGGCTGGCTCACCGACTCCGTCTCCTGGCGCTGGACCTTCTGGATCAACCTGCCGCTGGGCGTCCTCGCCTTCATCGCCATCGCTCTGGTGCTGCGCCTGCCCAGCAGCCGCCTGACCAGCCCCATCGACTGGTGGGGGCTCGGATTCATGAACGCCGGTGCGGTCGCCATCGTCCTCATGGCCACCTGGGGCGGCAACCAGTACGCGTGGACCAGCCCGGTCATCATCGGCCTGGGCGTCGTCGGACTGGTCTGCTGGGGGCTGTTCGGCTTCGTCGAGACGCGCGCCGTCGACCCCATCCTGCCCTGGACGATCCTCACCAGCCGCACCTTCATCGTCTCCACGCTCGTCGGCATGCTCGCGATGGGAGGCATGATCGGTGTGCTGAGCTACCTGCCCACCTACCTCCAGATGGTCTACGGCTACTCGGCCACCACCTCCGGCCTGCTCCTGGTGCCGATCACCATCGGGATGCTCCTGTCCTCGATCCTCTCCGGCGTGCTCGTCTCGCGCACCGACCGCTACAAGATCTACCCGGTCGCGGGGCCCCTGGTCGCCGCCGGCGCCTCCTTCTGGCTCTCCCGCCTGTCGACGACGTCGCCCGTCTGGCAGATCTCCGCGGCCACCTTCCTCATGGGGGCGGGCATCGGGCTGTTCTTCCAGCTCCTGGTCACCGTGGTGCAGAATGCGCTGCCGGCCAAGCACCTGGGCACAGCCACCAGTGGCAACAACTTCTTCCGCGAGGTCGGTGTCTCCCTGGGGGCCTCGCTCATCGGCGCGGCCTTCTCCTCCGGTCTGACCTCCAACCTCACTGATCGGATCGGGGTGCTGACCCGCAGCGCGGACCCGGCCGTCCTGGGGGCCCTGGCCCATTTCAAGGACGCCGACACCTCCTCGCTCACGCCCGCCCTGGTCAACAAGCTGCCCGCCGCCCTGCACGACGCCGTGGCCGGCTCCTACGCCGACGCCCTCCTGCCGATCTTCGGCTGGATGATCCCGCTGTTCGTCGCGACCTCCGTCGTCGCCGTCTTCCTGCCCGAGGTGCCCCTGTCCCAGAAGACCGCGATGGAGCAGGTCGCCGAGGCCGAGGGTGCGGCTGAGACTGAGGTCAGCGAACCCACGGCACCGCAGGAGCCGGACTCATCCCAGGAGCCGGCGGCGCCGGAGTCGGCGGCCGACGCAGAATGATGAGGCCATAGACGGGGGTCAAGATGGGCACGAAGGCGAAGAGGAAGTAGTCATAGAGGAAGGCCAGTGTCGGCACCATGGTGATCATGTAGGTCAATCCGGCACCTGCGCCTGCTAGACTCGCAGGATCCTCCGCGCGGGGAACCATGTGAACACTGCCCAAGCGAGCGCCGCACCGCTGCACAGAACGGAGATCCCCGCAACCGGGAGCGCCTCGCGCAGCGGCGGCCAGGTCCTGATCATGAAGCCGACCATGGACGCCCAGGCCAGGATCGTCGGTCCCCATGTGCTCACGGCAGATGCGGGGAACCTTCCCGAGACCCACAGTGCGAGGGCCGCCAGCAGAGGGATGAAGGCGAGGTGTGCGCCCGCGGCTCCTGCTCCCCCGTCGGGGACGCCCCAGGCGATGGCCCCTATTCCGATCACGATCGCGATCACCGCCAGGATCCGTATCCACAGGATTCTGCGTCCGGAGAGCGTGCTCGCCGATCTGGGGTCGGATCGGGGAATGGCCGACGGAACCGCCGGATACGAGGCAGGTGCGGGCCTGCTGATGGCGCCGATGACGATGAGCCCGATGGCCCAGGGAAGGTTCACCATCGTCCCCGGGAATATGAGGAGAAACCAGAGCGGGGGTGAGACCACTGACCCGATGATCAAGCCGACGACGGTGCGCAGTCCGGGCTCCATCCTCCGGCAGACGGACAGGCCGGCGATGAGGGCTCCCGCAGCGGCGGTCCCCAGCAAATAGGCAACGAAAAGAATCAGTCCCGCAGTACGATCGCTCCAGTGGCTCTGGGCGCCCGAGCGTGCAGTGATGGCATCGACCATGCTCAGTACGGTGAGGGCGGCACCAGCGATCGGCACGAGCATCGAGAAGAGAGTGGCGTACGCGGCGTGCTTCGGGGTCACTGCGGATCGCTCGCGCAGAAGGCTGACGGTGCCGACTATCAGGAAGAATCCGACCAGGCAGGACAACGAGGCCCGGATGAAGAACGGAGAGTCCTGCCTCCGCCCCGGCAGGTAGTCGGCGACGAGTATGACCGCCATTGAGCAGAAGTAGGTGACAGCTGCCAGGACGCCGCACCACAGGGCCGTTCTGCGGCCGAGTCGGGCCCCGACGCGGTGGCTCATGGGGAGTGCTTCGTCATTGAGAGCATCCTGAGGATAGGAGGCAGGAAGGCTGCCGGGTGTCCGGCTCTCCTCCGGAGGGGCGAGTGGTCCCGGATACTCCGGAATGCCCGCATGGAGGGAGGGTGATGGTGCCGGTAGTGCTGGTGATGCCGTGGGTGGCTGCTGGCCTCCTTGCGGCCGGCGGAGTGTGCGGTACAGGATGAGGAGAACGATGGAGGCGCCCAGGATTGAGATGGGATTCAGTCCCATGGTGGTGGTCACCGCTATTGCAGGAATCCCCACCAGAGTGGCGACCGCGGCACGCAGCACCACATGCATCCGTGTCCTGATGCTCAGGGCGCCGTCGACGGCGACTGCCACGGTGAGCGCTCCCATGACGCTATAGGTCACTAGGAGAGGCATGCTCAGACGACCAAGAAGTGGGGCGGTAGCATTGGCCTCAGCGGCCTCGAAGGCAATCACCCACGCGAAGTTCGACACCGTTGCCACCACGCAGGTCAGCGCCGCCATCACCGTGGCGATGAAGGCGTGAGGCGCAGGCAGCACTCCGCGCTCACGCGCCAGCCCCAGGTACCCGGCCGCGATGACAGCCCCCGGGAGGGTCCTCATCGCCTGGTCGATCCAGCTGAAGATCGTGTCCTTGCCCTGGCTCTCCGTAGGGATCGCGATGAACAAGAGGGCGAGACTCACCAGACTCAGTACGAGGCCGATCGCTGCGCACCACAGGGCGGCCCGCGCGCCCAGCCGGTTCCCCGTCCCGTGGAGGAAGGCCGACCACCGTTGCCCGACCGTGGGGCGGCTGCGCCCCAGTGCCTCGGCCTCGTCGAGCATGATGCCCAGCAGGGCCTCGCCGTGGTACGCCCGCCAGCTCCTCGGATACCAGCGCAGGAGACGTCGGTAGTACTGCTCTTCCACCATCTCAGGCCACCCCCCAACGCGCGGTGTGCGGCCGGGGGCGCGCGGCGCTCAGGCTAGCCCGAGCGGCTCTCGCGGAACGCTCCAGTGCCCGCGTCTCAGCGGTCAGCAGGTCGATGCCGGTCTCGGTGATGCGGTAGTAGCGCCGGGCTCTGCCGTCAACGACCTCCTGGCCGTCGGAATGGATGAGGTCCTTGCTCTCCAGGCGCTCGAGGGTCGCGTACAGAGTGGTGGGCTTCAGGCGGGCTGCGCCGTCGGACAGCAGCGCCGTCTCCCGCAGGATCTGGTAGCCGTGCCGGCGCCCGTTGGCGAGTGAGGTGAGAATCCAGAAGGCTGATGAGGACAGTGACATGACACCATTATATTACCAAGTTGGTAATATGTCAGGGGAGGGTTAGTGGGGCGGAGGGGTCTGTGTCCTTCCTCGCCGAGGCCACAGGCTCCATGTGCTCGTGTCGGCTGAGTCGGTTCCCTGTCAGGGTGGGGCTCATTAGGTGAGAGGATGGCCTGGTGATGGAACGGATCTTCAGGCGACCGCCTCCGGCAGTGCTGCTGGCGATGGCGGGGCTGGCGCAGCACACCATGACTCGTGGTCGGTCAGTGACGCCGTCATCGATGGCGGCGGCCGCTCCCGTTGCTGGGGGCTCACTGTGTCTGCTCGCCGGAAGCGCGGGCAACTTTCTTCGGCACCGCACCACGGTCGACCCGGTCAGGGTCGAGCGTGCGCAGCACCTCGTCGTGGACGGCCCCAACCGGCTGACGCGCAACCCCATGTACCTGGGCCTGACGGGAGTGCTGCTCTCGCACGCGATCGCGCGCAGGAGCCCGTCCGCGGTGATCCCTCTGATCGGTTTCGCCTGGCTCATCGACCGCTACCAGATTCCGGCCGAGGAGGCGGCCCTGGAGGCGAGGTTCGGGCAGGACTACCTCGACTACCAGGAGGCTGTTCCCCGCTGGCTGGGTATTCCGGGCGTGTCGACGCGGCCCCGCTCATGAGCCGACGACGCCCGGCGTCTGCGGTGCGGTGATGCGGCTCGCGCGGGCGACCGGAATGATTCGTCGGCACCTGTAGTTGAAAGCTGCATGAAAGCATTCGGGTTCCTCAGCTTCGGACACTACGGACACGGTCGCGGCCCTGGCGACCCCGACGCCGGCCAGGCGCTCAAGGACGCCGTGGAGATCGCCGTCGGCGCTGACGAGATCGGCGTCAACGGCGCCTACTGGCGCGTCCACCACTACGCCCGCCAGGCCGCGGCTCCCATCCCGCTGCTCTCCGCGGCCGGTGCCCGCACCAAGCGCATCGAGGTCGGCACCGGCGTCATCGACATGCGCTAGCGCATGTCTGAGTTATGGCGTTGGACGGAACACCTATTGCTTGCGGGCACGCGCAGCCCGCAGTCCGTTGGCGATGACGACGACTTCGGCGACCTCGTGCACGAGGACGACCGCTGCCAGGCCGAGCACGCCGGTGATCGCCAGCGGCAGCAGCACAGTGATGATCGCCAAGGACAGCACGATGTTCTGGTTGATGATCCTGCCGCCGCGGCGGGCGTGGCGCAGAGCCTGCGGGATGAGGCCGAGGTCGTGGCCGGTGAAGGCGACGTCGGCGGACTCGATCGCGGCGTCGGAGCCGGTCGCGCCCATCGCGATGCCCACGGTCGCCCCGGCCAGGGCGGGCGCGTCGTTGATGCCGTCGCCGATCATCGCGGTCGGCGACGTCTCCGAGAACCCGGCGACGATGCGAGCCTTGTCCTCGGGACGCAGCTCGGCGTGCACGTCGCCGATCCCGGCCAGCTTCGCCAGCGCAGCAGCGGTGCGGGAGTTGTCGCCGGTGAGCATGCTCACCTCGACGCCCTGGTCGCGCAGGCTCCGCACGACCTCGGGGACCTCGGGGCGCAGCTCGTCGCGGACGCCGATCGCCCCGGCCAGGAAGCCGTCGACGGTGACGAGCACGCAGGTCTGCCCCTCGGCCTCCAGGTCCTCAACCCGGGCCTTGAGCGGACCGGCGTCGATCCAGCGCGGACTGCCCACCGCCACCCTGCGGCCGTCGACCAGGCCACCGATGCCGTGCCCGGCCTCCTCGGCCACGTCCTGCGCGGCGGGGGTTCCCCGGCCCGCGGCGGCGATGGCGGCGGCGAGTGGGTGCGTCGAGTGCTGCTCCACGGCGGCAGCCCAAGCAAGCACCTGCGCATCGTCGAACCCATGGGCGGCGACGATGGCGGTTACCTCGGGCCGGTTGCGGGTCAGAGTGCCGGTCTTGTCCACGGCCAGGTGCCGGATGCCGCCGAGGCGCTCGAAGGCGGCCCCGCTCTTGATGACGACGCCGAACTTGGTCGCCGCGCCGATCGCGGAGACCACGGTGACGGGCACCGCGATCGCCAGCGCGCAGGGGCTGGCCGCGACGAGGACGACCAGGGCGCGGGTGATCCAGGTCTCCGGGTCGCCGAGCAGGGACCCGAGCACGCCGACGAGGACGGCGAGGACCATCACGCCGGGCACCAGCGGGCGGGCGATCCGGTCAGCGATCCGGGCTCGGTCGCCCTTCTCGGCCTGGGCCTGCTCTACCAGCTCTACGATCGTGGTCAGCGAGTTGTCGGTGCCCGCGGCGGTCGCCTCGACCTCCAGCACGCCGGCGCTGTTGATCGCGCCCGCCGACACCGCTTCTCCGGGCGCGACCTCGACCGGGATCGATTCACCGGTGATCGCCGAAGTGTCCAGGCTCGACCGGCCCGAGCGGACCAGCCCATCGGTCGCGACCCGCTCGCCAGGGCGGACCAGCAGCACGTCGCCGACGGCGATCTCCCTGGCCGGGACCGAGGCGGAGGTCCCGTCGCGCAGCACGGTCGCGGTCTCCGGCACGAGCTTCAGCAGCGCGCGCAGCCCGCCGCGGGCGCGGTCCATCGCCTTGTCCTCCAGGGCCTCGGCGATCGAGTAGAGGAACGCCAGCGCGGCCGCCTCCTCGACGTAGCCGAGGATCACCGCGCCCACGGCGCTGATCGTCATCAGCAGCGCGATCCCGAGCTTGCGCTTCACAACGAGATTCCGGATCGCACCGGGCGCGAACGTGTACACGCCCAGCAGCAGGCCCGCCCAGAACGCGACCAGCGCCGCGATGTGCAGCCCCGACCACTCCAGCGCCAGGCCGGTGCCGAACGCGACGCCGGAGAGGATCGGCACGACCAGGCCGGGATCACGCCACCACGGGCGCTCTGCCTCCTCTGCCTCGTCCGCGGGGCTGGTCGTCGGCTCGTCGCAGCCGCAGGCGGCGCTCACGAGGCGTCCCCCGAACTGCTCGCGGCGCAGCAGCCCGGCACCGAGCAGGCCGGGTCGATGCACGGCGCGCTCTCGTCTACGGCGAGGGTCACATCGACCAGTGCCGTCAGCGCCGCGGCCAGGTGCGGGTCGGCGATCTCGTAGCGAGTCTGGCGGCCCTCGGGCTCGGCGACCACGATCCCGCAGTCGCGCAGGCAGGTCAGGTGGTTGGACACGTTCGAGCGGGTCAGCCCCAGCTCGCGCGAGAGCACCGCGGGGTGGCTCGGGCTGTCGAGCAGGGACATCAGGATGCGGGAGCGCGTCGGGTCGGCCATGGCCCGGCCGAGCCGGTTCATGACGTCAAGACGCGAAGCAATGGTCAGCATGCACTGAACTATACAGCAGCCGCTGACCTAATGTCCAGTTGTCGCGGCTGCCGCACGCGCTGCGCGCGCTTGCCCTCGTGAGGCGTGATCACCTCTTGCGCCAGCGGGGCCACTTCGGCATCCCGCGGCCCTTCCAGGTCTCCACGAGACCCGCAACCCAGCGGACGGACGCGAAGAGCCCGTAGCCGGCCCCGGCGAGGCCAGCGCCGACCACGAGCCACCGGCCGATGCCGAGCCACACGCTCCCGTCCACGTCCAGCGCCCACTGAACACCCGTGATGAGCCCGGCGATGCCCATCCAGAGACCGGCGACGACCACGGCCACCGGCAGGAGAACGAGGCACATCGCGGCGGCGGCGGACCAGAGCTGTCGCGCCTCCAGCTTCGCCGTCGCGGCGATGATCCGCTCCGCCCGCGCGTTCGAGGCGTCGAGGCTCGCGGTCATCGTGGCCGAAGCCTCCCCGGCGACCTGCTCGACAGCCTTCTCGACCCGTTCCTCGGTGCGCTTCTCGATCCGCTGGACCGCGCCGCCGACCTGGCTCACGAGCTTCTGGTTCGCTGTGACCTGCGCCTTCAGACCCTCAATCGCCGAGGCCGTAGCCGCGCGATTCTTCTGCGCCTCCGCGACCAAGCTCCGCGACGCGGCGTTCAAGCTCTCGCCGTTGAGACTCTGCGCGAACTCGCCGAGCGTGCTCGCGATCTCGTTCTGCCTGCTCTCGATACTCGCGATCCTCGCGGACACGTCGCTGGAGGGCGAGGAGGTCGACGCCGGGGCCGTGATCCGCTCCAGCCGCCTCGTCGTCTCCTCGTCCATGACCTTCACGAACCCCGCGAGCTTCTTCTGCTGTTCGGTCAGCGTGGCGATCCTCGTGTTCTGCGCCTCGACGGCGGCGAGGATCGAGGTCAACAGCTCCATCGTCTCCGGACTGCCGAGCTGCTGCTGCGACTGCTCGGGCTCGTTCTGCTGCTTCAGCCTGTCGAGCGCTGCGCTCATGTTCCTTCTCCTTCTGCTGCTGGTGGTAGTCGAAGAACGCCTGCGCGCCCTCCGGGGTGAAGTCCGCAGAGGGCGCTCGCGCGCTTGCGGCGCTCGGCGCGGCCGGACTCGCCGCGGCGATCCTCGATGTAGAGCGTCCAGGTCTCTTGCCCGGCGCGCTTGCCCTTCTTGCTGACGGGGCTGTGCAACCGCATCCGCGGCACCCGCTCCCCGTCATCGCCGAGCCGCTGGTTCTGCTCCTCGATCACCGAGACCAGACCGGCCTTGTCCACCGCCCGGGGATCGGCCAGCGCCGCGCTCATCCGGTCGCCCATCTCGCGGTCGAGCGATCCCTCGGCGAAGTCCTCGCGGCGCAGCTCCCAGTCCTTCGGTGCGTGCTCCAGCCGCTTCACGACCGAGAGCCCGTGTTCTCGCATCAGCTGGTCGTTCGCCGACTGGACGCCCCGCTGATTCCCGGCCTTGCGGTCGTGGAACGTGCGATAGTCCGAGAGCGCCTTCCCCGTCCGGTTGTTGTGGTTGATGACCAAGATGTGGTTGTGCGGCTTCTTGCCCCGCCCATCCACATGACTGACTACGAGGCAGTCGGAATCCGGGTGCATCTTCTTCGCGAGCTGATAACCGAGATCGTTCACCCGCTGCACGTCCTCCGGACTCTTCGGGTCGAACTCCTCGTCGCTGAACGACTGGCGGTAATGCACCGCCTCGACCTCGCGCGTCGTGTTCTGCGTGAGCGACCGAGCGCGCGCCGAGAACGCGCCGGGGCCTCCCGGCACATCGCACGTGATCGCGATGCCCCGCTCGTCCTCCTTGCCACGGATATAGCGCTCCGTGTCGGCGGCGCTGGCGCTCGGGCTGTAGTGCGTGGTGCTCATGAGGCCGCCCGATCCCCGAGCAGGGCGCGGACCTCGCGCAGCAACTCGATCAGCTCGGGCACCTCCGCCGACAGCGCCACTGACTCACCAGCCCGCGCCCGGCGGTCGAGGTCGTTGACGTTGATCGCCAGCGGGCGAATCTGCGCGGCCAGCTCGCGAGCATCCGCCGACGCCTGCACCCGCGCCTCGACCCCGAGCAGGTGCGCGGCCACGGCGGCGTCCAACTCCTCGCTCCGAGAGGCGTGGAGGGCATCCCGGACGACGGTCCGCACCCACGTGCTCGGAGCCAGCCCGAGCCGCTTCGCACGAGTGCGAAGCGCCGCGAGCGTCTCCTCTCCGAAGTCGGTATCGAGCTTCGCGCGGCCCCCACGACGACGCTTCGCGCCGCCGTGACTCTGACGCACAGCCTCCGCATCAGCCCGACCGGTGTTCACCTGGGAGTCGGTCTGCTGCTCCACCTGTACGCCAGAGTGGCAAGCAGTAGCCGTGTCGGACATTTCGCTGGCGCTCATGTCCTCCCCGGCTGCTTGCGAGGGGCCTCCGGCCCCCTCGACCCCCTGGAAGAGCGCATCGCGTTCGGTGCTCATGCGGCACCTCCGATCAGCGCCAGCGGCACGTCAGGGCTCCGCACCGCGAGCCCGCCCAGCAGCTCAGCAACCGCGCCCTCAGCGTCATGTTCCGCCGAGGTCTCCGGACCGTAGGTCAGTTCCCGCGACCCGACGTTCTGGTGATACGCGTTGCCGTACATGCCGGGCGTGTGTGCGGCGGTCGGGATGCTGCACTGGTGCCACTCGTAGGGCTCGATCTTCCCAATGTGCTGCACGAGGTAACGATTGATGTCGTCGGCACGATAGACCTTCACGACCGAGGCCAAGCGGCGGATGAACTGGTCCAACGCCTCGTCCACGTTGCCCTTCTGGCGGGCGTAGTAGAAGAACTCGACAGGCTCGATCGTCGCCGTGATGACGATAAGGCGCGGGCCACCTCGCCCTTGTTCTTGTACCGAGCCTTCGCAGGCGAGGCGTTGTACGGATCAAGCAGCAGCAGCCAGTCGTTCGCATCCATCGCCGAGGCCCGCAGATCGTCCAGCAGCAGCACCTCCTCGCCTCGCCAGTCATCAAGCGGGTTCCCCGTCGCGGCCCGGTAGACCTGCCACCGCTCGCCGTGCGGGTTCGCCGCGTTGATCGCCTCGGTGATGAAGTCCGTGGCGAACCGGGTCTTGCCGATCCCGGCATCCCCATGGACGAACACCACGTGCGTCGAGAACTCACCGGCGCGGAGCTTCGCCGCCGCCCGGTATGCGCGGCGCTGGCCGTAGGCCGACAGCGCGTCGTCGATCTCCCGCTGATGCCGCGAGTAGATGTCGAACAGCTCGTCCGTGAGCATGATCTGATCCCGCGTGAACTCGCCCTGGAGCACGCGCTCGCGCATGTCCTCGAAGTTCTCGGCGACGACCTTCTTCTTCACGTGCGCGCGCCCCTTGAGCCAGGTCTCCCGACGCTGGGCGTCGATCCCGAGGTAGTCAGGCCCACGCACCGTAGCGACCTCCGAAGGCGCGTATTGGTGCTTGTCCGCGTACTTCACGTGCGTCAGATACGACAGCATGTTGTCGTAGGGCGTACCGCCCGCGGCCCGGCTTCTCGACGTACTGGGGCTCGACGCCGATGCCGAACGCGAGCCGATCCAGCGGTGCGCTCTTCGCACGGCTGGCGAACTTGATGACCGCGTGCAGGTGATCGGGCTTCGGCTCGATCACCAGAGCCTTCTCCGTGTCGCTCCAGACCTCGCGCTCGTCCTTGTCATGCACGATGCCGTAGGCCTCGACGACCTCGCAGCCGGTGGCCTCGAGCCGCTGCACCACGTAGGCGAGGATCGCCTCGGCTCCCTGCTGGAGCAGCGCGGCCCCGTTCGGGTCCTCGGCAGCCCAGGTCCAGTACGACGGATCGAGGTACTGCGTGAGCCCGATGCTCGTCGGGTTGTTCTCCTGCTTAGCCACGGCGACCACCCCCGCCGCGGACAGCGCGGAGGGCCTCAGAGAGAGTGCGGCGCCTAAATGACCCCCTATTGACCCCCAAATGAGACCCAAAATGATCCCACGAGGCCACGCGACGGAGCGCGGGCGGAACCGACCGCTGACCAGGCACGTTGTTGCAGGACGCGGCAATCGACAAGCCCTTGCCGCGCCCGTAGGAACGAATGAGGCTCCCGAAACTCTTAGAGTGCGAAGCACGGCTGCGGACCGTCATCACGACGACGGGCAGCCCGCCTTCGGCGGGTGCCAGGCCAGGCCCTCCGGGCGGGGTCAGGTCGGCGGGAGCGGTGCTGAGGTTGCGTGCGTCGGCGCGCATCAGCGACCACCGCCCCGGCCGTAGCGCTTGATGACAGCCTGGTGCGTGACGCCGAGGGCGTCGCCGATCTTCGCCCAGGTCACCCCATCGGCGCGGGCGTCGGCGACGGCGATCTCGACGGACTCCTCCAGTACGGAGCGGAGCACGCCGAGGTCGTAGAGACGTGCCTCGGACTCGGCGAGGGAGGGGTCGCCCTGTCGCCAGCGGAAGCCGTTCACGTGGTCGAAGGCGGCGGAGTTGGCGCTCATCAGTGACCACCGCCCATCACGGCGGCGACCGCGGCGCGCTGTCGCGGGGTCAGGGGCGTGCGAGCCAGGCGTTCACCGGCCAGACGACCAGCAGCACGAGCGGCGGCGATGACGGGATCGAGGCCGTCTGCCTGCGGAGAAGGAGTGGAGCCCTGATCGAGGCCAGGGCGGTCGAGCGCGGATGCGCGGGGAACGTCGATAACGACAGACATCGGAAGTCCTCAGACATGAGTATCTTCCGGTTCCCCGCCACGGTAATTGGGCTGTTTGACCGGCTACTCATCCGGGAGCAGAACCCCGCGCTTCTAAGTCGCGGCCCCGGTGGGATGTTCTTGTCTGCAACCATTCTCCCACGAGTCGACTCACCATTGCAATGACGAGTCGACTCATGAGTCAGTCGCGACGCGGCTCTATCCGAATCAGGTCGGGGTCGAATTTCACGTGACCGGGCGTGATGGGCTCGATGGTCACCGTCACCAGCTCGTCCACGAGCATCCGGCGGCGGTCCACGTCCAACACCTTCCACTTCGCCTCGACCACCTCGCGGCGCTCCGCGGTGCCGACCGGCTCCTCGACGTCCGCGAGCAGCTTCGCCGCCGCCGACACCGAACGGTCGAGCAGCTCCGCGTCGATCTCGTCGATTCGGGCCTTCACGTCGTTGATCGCTGCCGTTATCTCCAGGACCGGCTGATGGATGTCGCGCAGCAGCGGGCTCAGCTCCTTCACCCGATCGACCAGGGCGTTCCGCTCCGTCAGCAGCTCCTCGCGATCCGGCCCATCGTCCTCCTGTGGCATCACGAGGTCGTGCACGTCCACCGAGGACAGACGCGTGAGCACCGCCTCGGTGACCATCGCATCGACGGGCTCGCGCTGGCGGGTGAGATGGAACTGCTCGCCGCAGCGGTACGTCGGCTGCTTGCGGCTGTTCGTCCCCGAGACGAGCGTCGCGCCGCACTTCCCGCACAGCCCGATCGTGGACAGGAGATACTTCGGCTGGTTCCCCTGCCTCGCCGACCTCCGCACGTTGTCCTCCAGCTTCGCCACCGCGGCCCGCCACGTCTGCTCGCCGACGATGGGCGGGAACGCCTCGCCCTGAACCGGGTACAGCTCGCCCGACGCGTAGTGCTTGATGTAGCCACAGTAAAGCGGGTTCGCGAGCAGGTAGCGCACAGCATCGACGGAGAACTCCGACCCACGCGCGGTGAAGTGACCGGCGCTGTTCAGGTCCTCGCGGATTCGCCGGATCGACAGGGACGGCTCGCCGAGGAACGCATCGAAGGCCCGCCGTACGGCGGCGGCCTCCTCCTCGATCAACTCGCCGTCCCTCGTCCAGCCGAACGCCTTCCAGGCGGACGTGGGGATGCCCTCGGCGCGTCGGCGCTCGTTCGACCTGATTTGTCGCTCGGCCTTGCGTCGTGCCTCGAACCGGGCGAGAGCGGCGAGCATCGTCGCCCGGAACTCCCCGTCCGCCGTCGAGAGGTCGATCTCGCCGTCAACGGTGACGACACGCAGGCCGAGATCGATCAGTGTATTCAGGTCCTTCGTGCTACGCAGGAGCCGGTCCATGTCCACGGCGACCACCATCGAGAACTTGCCCGCACGGGCGTCCTCCAGCATCTCGGCCCACCGAGTGCCAGCACGGCGCTTCTTCGTCGCGGACACCGCGTTGTCGTCGTAGACCTCGACGACCTTCCAGTCCTTGGCCTCGGCCAGCGCCCTGATCTTTCTCAGCTGGGTCTCGACGGTCCATCGGTCGCCCTTGCGGTCCATCGAGGCGCGGACGTACGCCGCAACCTCGTTCGTCTTCCTCAGCGATACCAGTTCGACCATGCAACCAAGCTTACGTGAACGGGTGTTGCAACCGCTACATGCGCTACGAGAACCCGCTCTACCTGGCCGAGGAGGTCGCCGCTCTCGACCTGCTCACCGACCAGCGCATCGCCATCGGCATCTCCCGCGGCTCGCCGGAGCAGGCTCTGCGCGGCTGGGAGACCTTCGGATACGCCGGCGGCGCCGACCCGCGCGGAGCCGACGTCGCTCACGCCCACACCGCGCAGTTCCTCGATGCCGTCCGGGGCGTCCCGCAGGCGGACCTCGACGCCAGCAGCGGCATGACGCCCGGTGCGAGCTCCCGTCTGCGCATCGAGCCGCACGCCCCCGGCGTGGACCGCCGCCTCTGGTGGGGCGCGGGCTCTCGGAAGACCGCCGAGTGGACCGCTCGCCAGGGCCTCAACCTCATGAGCTCGACCCTGCTGACCGAGGCCACCGGTGAGGGCTTCTCCCACCTTCAGGCCGAGCAGATCCGCCGGTACCGCGAGGCGTGGAAAGAGGCCGGCCACGACTGGACCCCGCGCGTGAGCGTCTCGCGCTCCATCTTCCCGATCGTCTCCGAGACCGACCGGAAGTTCTTCGCCCTGCGCGGCGAGGACTCCCGCGACCAGATCGGCATCATCGACGGCCTGCAGTCGACCTTCGGGCGCACCTATGCCGCTGAGCCCGATGTCCTCATTGAGCAGCTGACCCAGGATGAGGCGCTCCACGCCGCCGACACCGTCATGCTCACCATCCCCAGCCAGCTCGGCGTTGACTTCAACCTCCACATCCTCCAGGCCTTCGCCGAGCACGTCGCCCCGGCGCTGGGCTGGCGGCCCAACACAGCCGGGCCGGTGACGGGCTACTCCCTGGAGGCGTAGACGCCCGGCAGCGGTCACTGCCCCTGTTCGGTCGCGATACGGTTCCGGCATGGAGGACGCAGGCGAGGAGGCCCCGGTGGTCGCGTGGATGGAGCACCACCAGGTGGTCCTGTACCTGGGTGCGCTCGTGGCCGGCGCCGTCCTGGGCTTGGCCGCTCCTGCAGCCCGCAGCCTTCTTGAGGTAGCTATCGCCCCGGTGCTGGTCATGCTGCTGTACGCGACCTTTCTCGGTGTTCCCCTTCCATCGCCTGCGGGCCGTATTCGCCGACGCCCGGTTCATGACGGCGCTTCTGGTGGTCAACTTCCTGGTGGTGCCGGCGGTGGCTCTGCCTCTGTCCCGACTGGTGGCCGATGAGCCGGGGCTCCTGGTCGGCACCCTCCTGGTGCTCCTGGCGCCCTGCGTCGACTACGTCATGGTCTTCACCCGTCTGGCCGGCGGCGCGTGGTCGCGTATCCTGGCGGCCTCTCCGGCTCTTATGCTCATCCAGGCCCTCGTTCTGCCACTGTGGCTGGCCTTCGCCGCCGGCTCACCTGGGGCTCAGGGCGGTGGTATCGGCTGGCAACCCTTCGCGCAGGCCTTCGTCCTCATGATCGCGCTGCCCATGGGACTATCGATCCTCACGCGGCGCGCTTCATCCCGGTTCCGGCTCGCCACCCGGCTCGCTTCAGCGACGACGGCGCTCATGGTTCCGCTCATGATGGCGACCCTGGCGCTCGTCGTCGCATCCCAGGTTCCCCATGTCGCCTCCTGGCCCGACGTCGTCGCCCGGGTTGTTCCCCTCTTCGTGGCTTTCGCTCTCGTTATGCCGGCTGTGGGAGACGTCGTCGGGCGCATGGCTCACCAGGGAAGTCAGGAGCGCCTGGCTCTCGCCTTCTCCGGGACCACCCGTAACTCGCTGGTGGTTCTGCCGTTGGCTCTGGCACTGCCCGATTCTATGGGGATGGCGCCGATTGCGGTGGTGGCTCAGACCCTTGTGGAGCTCGTCGTCATGGCGATCGGTGTCCGTCTGCTTCCCCGCCTTATTCGATAGAGGGGAGTGTGGAGAAGAAACCGACACAATGATGTCGAAAAACGACGTGGCCTGTGGGGCTCGGAGAAGTCCGAGCCCCACAGGCCCCTGTCGTTGAGGGCGGCATCGCCTCTGGATCCCATATTCCAGAGGGGACTCACCCTCCTTCGCCGGAGCGGTTCACGTCGGGCTCCCTATCAACCCGGGCGACCTCGAAAGCCGATCGGTCATTGGGCTCCCCAACCCTCGCGACCGGTTCCGTCCAGCGGCAGGATCTATGTAACCCACTGCTCCTGGGGGAGTGCTCCAATGTACCTGAGAGTCGCCTGGAAACTCGTTCGGGAGGTTTCTTCCGTTTCCCTTTGGGTGGGTACTTTGCTTTTCCGAGGGGGTTAATGACGTTAATCTCTATGTATTTTAAATGCATAGGCGGGCCCTCTGCTTTGAATCCTCTCAGGTCTCGTTCCGGAAATGCGGTGTATCGTTCACCCGTCCAACCGTCAATCAACGGGTGGAAGGTGGTGTCTTCCGGCTCCGGATGCTGGATGACGCCGTCCCTCGATTTCTCCAAGGAGTAGTTGCCTATGCCGCAGGTCACCGGAGCCGTTCACGAGGTGGGGGTTGACCAGCTCTTCTTCTCCACCACAGACGCGCGTGGCGTCATCCGCCACTCGAACAACATCTTCATTGAGCTCTCTCGCTACCGACGTGACGAGCTCTCCGGCGCCCCGCACAACATCATCCGTCACCCGGAGATGCCCGGCGGCGCCTTCAAGGCCATGTGGGACACCCTCAAGGCCGGCAGCCCCTTCGCCGCCTACGTGCGCAACCTCGCCGCCGACGGCAGTGAGTACGACGTCTTCGCCACCGTCACGCCACTGTCCGACGGCGGCTACCTCTCTCGGTGCGTACCCGGCCGGTGTGCTCCGACCTGTTCGACACCGCCTGCGCCATCTACCGCGACGCTCGCTCCATCGAGGACCAGGCCATCGATGCCGGGGCCAACCGTCGGGCGGCGGCGGAGGAGGGCCTCGGCCGCATCGCCGAGTTGCTGGCCGGGGCGGGCCTGTCCTCCTACGAGGAGTTCCAGAATGCAGCCCTGCCGGCGGAGGTGGCGCGTCGTGAGGAGCTCTCCGATGGGATACCGGAGCGTCCCGGCGCCACCGGGGACCTGCACGTCATGCTCGAGGCGGTGACGACCGTCGCCGCCGGGCTCGACTCGTGGATGTCCGGTCAGCAGCAGCTCGCCGAGCTCTCCGCCTCCCTCAAGGCTGCGGGGAAGGGGCCTGACCCGAACCCTGGAGGACCCCTCGTCTGAGCGCCGAGCGCATCGCCGCCCTGGACCGCTCCGACCCTCGGGTCAAGCCCCTGGCGGATCTGCTGGACCTGTGGGCCCAGATGCAGAGCCTGGTCAGCCCCCTCGTGGCACGGCTCGTCGACACCCTGGCCCAGCTCGACTCCAATGGCGCCCGGACCCGCTTCCGCATCGCCCTGGCCCGTCTGCATGCCACCATCACCTCGCTGTTCACCGTTGAGCTCATCGACGGTGTCGGAGACCCGCAGTACTCTGCGGAGGCCATCCCGGACCTCATCGAGTCGCTCCGTGACGGCATCGCCGAGATGGAGCGTCAGGCTCAGGCCCACAGCACGCTCGCGGCCCAGGCGGTCGCCTACATCGGCGAGGCCAGCCGCATGATGACGATTCCGAACCAGCTCCTCATGCTGTGGACCGGTTCTCCCGCGTCGAGCGACCCGGCGCTGCCCGCCACCGCCGCAGAGCTCTCCGGTGCTGCCTCCGGCGTGGTCGAGTCCGTGGGACGTCGCCTGGCCGAGCTCGATGATCTTGCCGTCCGTTGCCAGGCCATTCATGTCGCCGACAACTCCGCGGACCTGCGGGACTCCTGGATTCCTTCATGGCGGCGGCCAGCGCCTTTGCCCCGCGCTGAACCTGTCCGGCGCCGGTTGCTGAACGCAGCTGTTCGCCAACCGGCGCCGTCGTGATCCCGGGGGTCGCCTCGACCCCAGTGGGTCTCACCCTGGCCGGGCCCGTCATCTCGCCACTGCGGAGCAGAGGGCGTTGGGAGGGCGACCGTGTCGGAATCTCCCATGGGCTCGCCCTGCGGCTCGACTGATGGGGAGTAACCGTAAGGTCCGGGCTGGTGCTGCCCGGGCGAGCCGGTCGTGCTGGGGCGCGCTCGGAAGGTGGCCTGCCCAAGAGTCTCAGTCCCCGCCGGAACGGGAACGGGGAGGCCCAGCGCAGCTCATTGCGAGGGATCTCGTAGCTCACGCCCGGGTAGCGACCGAACTGCTCCTCGCCGGGCACGCTCGAGGAGGTGGAGTCCAGCACGGAGCGCATCTGCTCCGGCGTCGGCCAGAGTCGGACCACCCGCTGCCGCTGGGAGCCGACGGCGGGAACCAGGCGGTCGACTCCGGCGGGCGGAACATGAGCCGTCCCGGCCGGCTGCGGTCGCGCAGGGCGTGAGCGCGCCACGTGTTGATCGGGTGACTGGAGAGCCAGTTGCTCAGGGTGGAGCCAGAAACCCTTCTCGCGGGTGGCGCGATCAGCCAGGGCGTGGGTGTTGACCTCGGCCCCCAGGTACTTGCCGCCTGAGAGGACTCCCATGGCTCCGGGGACGCCCTCAGGGGCGTATGCGTAGCCGTGGTTGTCCGCCGTGTACTCCTGGGCCCGCGAGAACGCCTGCCCCAGGAGGGGGACGTAGGCGACCAGCCGGGAGAAGATGAGACGGATGTAGGAGACGTGACCGGCCGCGAGGTGACCGACCTCGTGGCCGATGATGAAGCGCAGCGCCTCGGGGTCGCGGGCCTGACCCGCCGATCTCGAACAGGTCGGAGTAGACGGCCACGAAGCGTCGGAAGCCGTGGCCGGAGGCGAAAGCGTTGATCTGACCATTGCCCAGCACCACGTAGGCGTCCGGGACTCGGCGCAGCCCGAACTCCTGGGCGGCCTCGACGACCATCCGGTACCCCTCCGGGAACTGGGTGGGAGACATCTGCACCGAGCTCGCCCGCAGCTGGGCGTACATGATGGCGCGGATGATCCACACCAGGAGAGGGAGGAGGGGGATGATCAGGATCACCTGTGACAGGGTCCCGCCCTCCATGAGCTGTTTGCGGATCGTGGCGCCCACGCCGGTCGGCTTGGGCACGGAGGCCAGCCAGATGATGACACCGACCCAGCCGATGTACCCCAGGATCGTGGTGATGACGGCGGCGATGAGCAGCGGGATCTCCGCGGGGTGGCGCAGCCAGCGGGTTCCGAGGATGCCATGAACGGTTGCGCCGTTGAACGTCCGTGGGCGAGATGGCGGCACGGCCGACGGTGCCGGGCCAGGAGAACCGGGGACAGCGGACGGAACAGGTGGTTGCATAGTGGCAACTTAAACGACTCGCCGCGAGAATCCTCTCCTGCCGCAGGAGGATCTTCGCACGTCGCTTATCCGCCATGTGGTGGGGAATAGTAAGGGTCGGTCTTTCCTCCGGACCCTCCCATGGCTCCGACGGTCCCCAGGAGGCGGGGCACGGACGGGGCCTGACGCGGTCGATCACGACCCCGTAGGCTCCTACCCGTGCCGCACTCCGCATCGCCGTTCTTACCGTCATCGCCTCTGCCCTCCCTGTCCGGAAACCTGGACCACACCGTGCCCTGGGGCATGCAGATCGCCGTGCGCTACGACAAGGTCCACCCGCCCCGGCGGATCGACGTCGCCGAGGCCGCCGCCCGCGCCGTCGTCTCCCTCCTGGCCTCGCCCGCCTCCGCCTCCGGCGGACCGTGGAACCCGGCCGTCGACTACTGGCGCGACGGGCGCATCCGCAGCTCGTGCGCCGAGCCCGGGGCAAGCGCTGGGATGAGGTCCAGGACATCGACGGCGTCACCGTCACCCAGGACGGTCCGGCCGGCTGGGGGCGGGCTGCCGCGCGCGCCTTCGTCCCCGGACCGGTGCGCCCCCTGCCCGGAGCCCTGGCCAAGACCCAGGTGGAAGGGCACCCACTTCCCGGCCGGTGACGAGCTGCCCCCACCGCCCGCCGAGATCACCGCGCGCATCGCCAAGGACCCGGGAGCGGCCGAGGAGATCGCGCTCACGGCGGCGTCGGCATCCATCGGGGCTCTCGTGACGATCGAGGTCACGCCTCTGCATGAGATGACCTCGGGCAAGCTGGCCGCCCAGTGCGCCCACGCCGCCCAGCTGGCCTGGGAGAGCAGCGCCATGCCGTCCTCCTTGAGGCGGGCCTGGGCCGACGACGGCTACCGGGTACGCGTCGTCGTGCCCAGCCGGGAGCAGTGGGAGACCGTCACGCGGCCCGTCAGCGTCACCGATGCAGGCTTCACCGAGCTCGAGGGCCCCACCGAGACGACTCGCGCCTTCTGGTGAGTGCCGAGCTCCTCGCCGGTCTCGCCTCCGACCGGGGTGCTCAGGCGTCGGCCGGGGAGGCCGAGGGCTCGTGCGTCTGCTCGGGCTCCGGCACCCCGCGGAACACCCACAGCCGGATGAACACGTAGAGGTAGATGCCCTCGCAGCAGGCCGAGATGACGCGCGCCAGCTCGGCGTTGACCCCGAACCAGTGCAGCAGCGAGGACAGGCCCAGGATGAAGATGACGTACTGGCTGATGACTCCGGCCATGTAGCCCGCCCCCTGCTTGACGACGTGCCCGTGCGCCTGGAAGTTCAGCCACCGGTTGAGCAGGAAGGAGTAGACGGCAGCGATGGCGTAGCCGATCGTGACCGCCACCGGGTAGAACCAGTGGAAGTGGTTGTAGAACACCCACAGGCAGGTCATGTCCAGGGAGAAGGCCGAGCCGTTGATGATCGCGTAGCCGATGAAGGTCACCGGCATCCGGCTGCGCACGAAGCCCGGCAGGATGGAGTGGATCGCGGTGATGAGGCGCAGGAAGACCTCCGGGGCACGGCGGGCCGTGGAGGCGGAGGACTCGACGGTGGACTCGACGGTGGACGCAGCGGCTTCAGTGGTGGTGGCCTCGGGGGCCTGCTCGTCCGTCACGGTTCCTGCCATGAGGTGTCCTTCCGTGTGATCGCTCCTGTCAGGGGGAGTCTTCCCCGCGTGCGCCGGTTGGGCAAGTTCCGAAAGGAGGAACGGTGGCCCGCCGGCTCATCCCTGAGATGGGGAGGTGACCGGCGTCAAGGCCTGGGCGACCTCACGGCGCAGGAGCTCGCCGCCGGCGTCGGCCGGGTGGTGGATAGTGCGCAAGCCCACCTCGCGGGCCGCGGCGATGTTGGTGGCGCTGTCATCGACGAACAGGGCCTGGTCCGCCTCCACCCCTGCGAGCTCCAGCAGCCGGTGGAAGTAGGCGGCTTCCGGCTTGGCCACCCCCAGCGTGCAGGAGTAGCCGTCGATGTCGCACAGGCCGTCATAGCCCAGCTGCTCGCGCATCCAGGCCCGACGCTCCCACTGCTGATTGGTGGCCAGGACCGTGCTGTAACCGGCCTCGCGCAGGTCCCGCACCAGCTGCCAGGCCAGAGGGTCGGGTGTGGCCCGGTGCCACATCTCCAGCAGGTCCGATGCGCGCAGCTCCAGCCCCAGATCCTTCACCACCCGCTCCAGCAGCTCGGTGAGGGTCTCCCGGCCTGCCAGGGCGTCGGCCTCACCATCGACCATGGCCTGGGCGAAGGCCGGGCCGCCGCCGCGGGTCAGCGCCTCGCCCCACGGGGTGCCGATGAGCTGCAGAACGCCGTCGGCATCGAGCAGGACGGCGCGCACGGGAGAGGACGAGGCGGGCGGGATGACCGGCTGAGAGATGCTCACGCCCCGATTCTGCCCTACCTCGTGGTGGGTTCCGGCCGGAAGGTCGGTCGGGGAGCGAGGTGCACCGGTGGAAGACTGGGGTCCATGACTGATGCCGCCAGCACACCCGCCAGCGCCCCGCCCAGCCGCCGTTCCGGCGCTCTCGCCGCCGACGCCGTCACCGGCGAGACCCTGTGGGACGACGACGCCTAC